>Ga0126384_10000322_pt1 | contig 25776 bp, 21 predicted proteins | sample PanSoiMetPlot_36_FD_92543 | JGI IMG/M metagenome (GOLD analysis project Ga0126384, IMG submission 92543) | Tropical forest soil microbial communities from Panama - MetaG Plot_36 | ecosystem: Environmental > Terrestrial > Soil > Tropical forest > Bulk soil | place: Panama | collected 2016-02-17 | reverse complement strand
GGGAGTGAGTCGCGGCGAGGCCTTGGCGCGGAGGGCCTCGGCGTCCGACTGCCTGCGCACACCGGCGAAAACCCTGAAGCCTTCCTTGTCGAGGTGCAGCGCGCAGGCGGCGCCGATGCCCGAGGAGGCTCCGGTTATGACGACGGTCTTGCCTGCCATGATCAGAGCGAGTCTGCGAGCCGCCGGGCGGCGAACCCGCCCGCGATCGCCGTGAGGGCGGTGAGGCCGAACGCTACCGCCGTGGGACCGAGGCCAGGCGTCATGGGAGCCAGCGCGGGGAGCCCGGAGATCCGCCACCCTCCAACGACGAAGAGCAGGAGCCCGTAAGCGACGGTGGCGGCGATGGGCCGCCGGCGGGGATCCACGAGGGACATGGCGAGTACGGGAATCAGTCCCATGATGAGCAGCGGCAGCCCGCCGATCCGGCCAGGCGGGAAGCCGTTCTTGCGGGCCGTGATGTTCGCCACCGCGATGGGCGAGGTCGGATCCTTGGCGATCTCCTCCTCGATGACGGACACGGGCTGCATCACGTCGAAGCCGATGCGGGCGATCCGGAGCCCGATCATGCCCACCAGCGCCACCACCACGAGCGCCGCCACGGGCGACCAGCGGCTCTTCGAGAGCCTTGCCATGGGCAACATGGCCAGGGGCAGGAAGAAGGCCGCGAGGATCGCGAAGCTGAAGAAGCGTACTCCCCCGTAGAGATAAGCGAGGCGGAAGGTCGGATCTACCACCAGGTGCAGGCTGCCGTAGAGCCCGGCTCCCGTCATGATCATGGCGGCGAGGCGGCCCGCGCTGCCCTCCGGATACACCTCGCGCGCGATGATGAGGCAGGCCCAGCCGTTGATGACCACGCCCAGGATGCCCATCAGGTGGGGCGGGCTCCAGAGCGTCACGTCGATGCCGAAGAGGCGGTGCCAGAGATCGTCGATGGGGGCGGCGAGGACGGTGACGGCCATGCCCCACGCGGCCAGATGGAACCCGCGGCCCCCCGAGAGACCCAACACGCGTATCGTGCCTGTCCCGCGCCACGTCTCCAGCGCGAGCATGCCGAAGGACAGGATGACGGCGGCACTCACACCCGCGTAGGTCATGAGATGCGGGGGAATCCAGAACGAGTCGCGCCCGATGACCACGTGCCACTGGATGTCCCACTGGACGCCCCAGCCCGCGACGACCTTGGAGGCGACGAGGGCCCACAGGACAGCACGCTTGACGGCGAGGGCCTCGAGCGGCGCGCGGACCGCCTCGAAGGGAAGATCGCTGGCGCGGACGCTCACGTGGTTGCAGCTACTTCGGCGCCGCCGCCTTCGGCGGCTCGACCGAGACGACCTTGATGTCGAAGAACAGCGTCTTGCCGGCGAGGGGATGGTTCAGGTCCAGCACCACCGTGTTGTCCTTCACGGCCTTCACGGTGACGGGGCGCGGATGCCCGTCCTGGCCACGGGCGAGGAGCCGCGTGCCCACCACGTCGGCGCCCTTGGGCAGGGCGTCCTTGGGCACCTCGGTTTCCGCCTTGGGGTCGACGGCGCCATAGCCCTCGTCGGGTTTCACGGTGACCTTTTTGGTGTCACCCGCCTTCATGCCGAGGAGCGCCTTGTCGAGGCCGGGGATGATCTGGTGGGCGCCCTGGACGAAGGCGATGGGGTCCTTGCCCTCGCTGGAGTCGAGGAGCTGTCCCTTGTCGTCCTTTAGCGTGTACTCCATCTTGACCGACGAGCCCTTTTCGACGGTGGGACTGGACTGTGCCCCCGCGGGCGCAGCGGCCAGCAGCACCAACAGCGCCACCAGGGTACCGAGGAAACGCATGGCCCATCCTCCGTCGAGACGTCGTGAGCTGCTAGCGGCGGAGCCAGCTTACACCCGCCCCCACGGAGGCGCCAATTTTGCAGAGCATTGGTAACGAGGGCGACGGGGCCGTCACGGGAGCGCCCGAAACTTTCGATTTGACCGATGCCCGGCCTCCGTCGATGATCCGTACGTACCGCTCGGAACTATGCCCACTCGCATCGGAGCGCACGAACGGATCGGCGGCAGCGATCAGCTGCCGACCTGGCGACTGCCCCTGAGCGAGAGTCCCACGCCGGAATGGCACCGCCGATTTCTCGAGATCGTCCACGCGGACGGTCTCTTTTCCGGCCGCCGCATCGCCGTGGAAGGCGCGACCATCATCTTCGAGGTCGAGCGCCCCTCCTTCGCGCTCGTCTGTGAGCACATCGATCAGTCGATCGCCAAGGCCAACGGTGAGCCCGCGCCCGCGGCGCTGGCGGAGGCCTCTCCCTCGATCCTGATCGTCGACGATGATCCGGAGATCGGCCCTCTCGCCGCGGACATCCTGGAATCCCAAGGCGACGCCGTGGTGCAGACGACCGATTCGCTGGAGGCCATGCGCCTCGTCCGCCAGCGCCCAGAAGGATTCGACCTGCTCCTGGTCGACCTTGTCATGCCGCTCATGGATGGCCGAGAGCTCGCCCGTCGCATACAGGGGCTGCGGCCGGGGATCAAAGTAGTTCTGATGTCGGGCTACGAGGTGGCAGGCATCAAGGAGACGGGCTGGCCCTTCGTGAAGAAGCCCTTCGCCGTGGAGACCCTCCGGCGTGCCGTCGCCGCCGCGCTGGCGCGCATGGAGCGACGCAGTTGATCGACGGCGCTCGGTAAGTCGCGAACTTGCTGAGGGGTTTTCGTTTGCCCTCTTGGCTCGCGTGGGGTAGTTTTGGTCGGGTCTGGGTGCTCGCGGGCACATTCGAGGGCGCACTCGTGACCAAACACGAACAGATCAAGTTCACCCTTCTCGAAAATGGCATGAACTTCATAGCGTCCGCGTTGGAACACCTCAATCAGGAGGCGTCAAAACAGACCTTGAGGTACGCAGTTCTCCACTTCGCTTCAGGCATCGAGAGGTACGCAGTTCTCCACTTCGCTTCAGGCATCGAGAGGTACGCAGTTCTCCACTTCGCTTCAGGCATCGAGTTGATCATCAAGGTGCGCGCGGTCACCGAGCGCTCGACGAGCCCGCCGCGATGTGTGGACGCGCTTCGTCGCTGGCACCTTGCCGTGACTGAGCAGCCACCGCGCGCGCAACTCGTGCGTTTCCATTACGAGATCGCTCCGCTCCTGCCGGTGGACTCGAGCTCCGACCGCGGGCTGCGATGAGCCACGAATTGGTGGTGCGCGGCGGCATGGTGGTCACCGCCACCGCGTCGTTCCACGCCGACGTGGGGATCGACGCGGGCCGTATCACGGCGCTGACCCCGTCGCTGCCGCCCGGCCGGAGCGAGATCGATGCGACCGGCCACCTGGTCCTCCCGGGAGGCGTCGATGTGCATACCCATCTCGATGCGGAGGTGGGCGGCATCCGCGCGGTCGACGACTTCGAGTCGGGCACCGCGGCGGCAGCCTGCGGCGGCGTGACCACTATCTGCGACTATGCCTGGCAGGCGCGTGGTCAGACCCTCACCGCGGCGGTCGAGGCCTGGAAGACCAAGGCGACAGGACGGGCGCACGTGGACTACGGCTTCCACGTGATCGTCGGAGACGCGAGCGACGCGACTCTCGCAGAGATCCCGCGGCTCGTCGATATGGGCTATCCGAGCCTCAAGGTTTTCATGATCAACGAGTTCGGGCTCGGGGACGAGGCCCTCTTGCGCATCTTCGAAGCGGCGAGGAAGGCGGGCGTGATCGTCAATGTCCATGCCGAGAACGGTGACATGCTCGACCACTGCACGCGCACGATGCTGGCGGCGGGACGCCGCGACCCGCGGTACTACGCGGAGAGCCGGCCCGCGCTGGCGGAGGCGGAGGCGACCCGGCGCGCGATCGACTATGCGGCGCTCGTCGACGCTGAGATCTACATCGTGCACCTCTCGTGCGCGGATGCGCTGGAGGCGGTGCACCGGGCCCGCCGGCGCGGACAGCGAGTCTGGGCCGAGACTCGTCCGATCTATCTGGCGCTGACCGACGAGCGCTACGCGGTGGGCGGCGCCGAGGCCGCCAAGTTCGTGGGCGCCCCTCCGCTTCGCACCGCGCGCGACCAGGCCGCTCTCTGGGAAGGATTGCGCTCGGGAGACATCCAGGCCATCGGTAGCGACAACACATCCTGGACGGTGGAGCAGAAGGCGGCGGGGGCGCAGGATTTCACGCGGGTTCCCTACGGCGTGCCCGGCCTCGAGACCGAGATGCCGGTGATCTATTCCGAAGGCGTGAGCGGAGGTCGTCTGCCGCTGGAGACCTTTGTGGGCGCCTTCTCGACGAACCCGGCGCGCATCTTCGGGCTCTATCCGCGCAAGGGCACGATCGCGGTCGGCAGCGACGCGGACCTGGTGCTGTTCGACCCGACCCGCGAGGGCGTGGTCGACGAGCGGCGCCTCCACTCGCGCGCGGGCTACGACCCGTTCAACGGCTTCGCCCTGCGCGGAATGCCGACCATGACGCTCTCCCGCGGAGAGATGATCGCCCGCGACGGCCGGCTCCTGAGCGAGCCTGGGCGGGGCCGCCATTTGTTGCGGGAGCGGAGCACGACGAGCCCCTAGCGCCCGGGAATGCAGTGCACGGTTGCTCGCGAGGAACGGAGGGTCAAGGATGAGGCAGAGCAGGGGGGCGATTCTGGCGGGGCTGGTGTTGACGATGCTGGGGCTCCTCGGCGTTGCGCGGCCGGCGCAGGCGGCGTGCGAGCCCGACAAGGTGGCGACCAAGTATCCCGGGCTCGCGGGCAAGACCCTTAAAGTCGGCCTTGACCCAACGCTGCCCCCGATCATGTACCGGGACCCGAACAATCCAAGCAAGATCATCGGCCAGGATCCGGACATGGTCGAGGCGGCCATGAAGTGCCTCGGGCTCAAGCACGAGCTGGTGGGCCTCGACTTCGGTACCCTGATCCCCACGCTGCAGGCCGGGCAGATCCAGCTCGTGTGGTCGAACATCTACTACACGCCCGCGCGCGCCCAGGCCGCCGACTTCGTGAACTACGCGACCACCGGCACCGCCGGGATCGTCAAGAAGGGCAACCCGAAGAACATCAAGTCCATCGACGACGTCTGTGGGCTGCGAGCAGCGCCGATCCTGGGGACGGTGGAGGACAAGGGCTTCCAGGACGCGAGCGCCAAGTGCGTGGCTGCGGGCAAGCCCGCCATCCAGATCACGCCCTATCCGAACGCGCCAGCCACCTCTCGCGCCATCGAGAACGACCGGGCCGACATCTCGATGTACGACATCGTGCTGGTGGACCAAGTCGTGAAGACGAATCCGGACAAGTTCGAGAGGGCCTACTCCTTCCGCAGCAACATCAAGATTGGGGTGGCGGTGAAGAAGGGCAACGAGGAGCTGGTGACGGCGATCAAGGATGCCATCACCGAGCTGCAAGCCAACGGCACCCAGAAGGCCCTGATGCAGAAGAACGGAATCGATCCCACGCTGGCGATTCCGGTCGAGGTCGGCCGCTAGGGGCGCGGCGCGACCGGCCGGGCCGACCGACCGTTTCGGCCATGGAGGCGTTTCTCCAGTACCTGACCTTCCCCTTCCTCCTGGAGGGGATGTGGCTGACGCTCCGGATCTTCGTGGCCTCGATGGCAGGTGGGCTCGTCCTCGGCCTGCTAGTCGCGCTCATGCGTCTCTCGCCCTACCGCGCCGTCTCGGGCCTCGCGTGGCTCTACGTGTGGCTGATCCGCGGCACCCCGGTGCTGCTGCAGCTCGTGTTCCTGTTCGACGCACTGCCGTTCATCGGTATCGTCATGCCGCCGGTCACCACCGCGATCATCGGCTTCTCGCTGAACGAGGCGGCTTTTGCGGGCGAGATCATCCGCGGCGGGATCCTTTCGGTGAGCCGCAACCAAACCCTCGCTGCTGCTTCGCTCGGGATGGGGTCGCTCTTGACCCTCCGGCGCATCGTCCTGCCCCAGGCGATGCGGGCAATCCTCCCGGCCATCGGCAACGACGCGATCAGCGTGCTGAAAGGCACCTCACTCGCTTCCGTCATCGCGGTCAACGAGCTGACCCTGCGGAGCCAGCAAATCGTGGCGCAGAACTTCAAGTTCTTCCCGGTCTTTGCGGCGGCGGGTGTGATGTACCTGACCGTGACCACCCTGATTGCGGGGGTGCAGTTCCTGCTCGAACGGCGGGTCAGTCCTGACGTCGATCGGAGCGGCCGGGTACGCGGGCAGAGCACACTGGGCCGGTTGTTCGGCTTCCGGCTGCGTCCCCCCGAGATGGCAGCGCCGTCGTCGGGGGCGGTGGCCGCGGCGAATGCCGGCGCCTCGGCATCGACCGGTGCGCGAGCGGACCTCGTCGAGCTGGTGGGCGCCCAGGCGGCGCGTACGGGCGTGGGTCCGGGCGGGCCGTTCGTGCGGTGCGCCGACGTGTGGAAATCCTACGGGCACCGCGCGATCCTCCGGGGCGTCGACTTCATGGTGAACCGCGGCGACGTGGTCACGCTCATGGGCCCGAGCGGCTCCGGGAAGAGCACACTGCTCCGACTCATCGCGCATCTCGAGCCGGTGGACAGGGGCGAGATCACCGTGGGCGGAGAGCATGTCGGGTATGAGCGGGTGGATGGAGGACCGCTGCGCCCCTCGCGCCACGTAGCCCGCGAGCGAGCGCGGGCGCGCATCGGGATGGTGTTCCAGCAGTTCAATTTGTTCGAGCATCTGACCGCTCTCGAGAATATCTGCGAGGCGCCCGTCCGGGTGCACGGCGAGCGTCCCGAGACGGCGCGCGCCCGCGCGGCAACTCTGCTGGCCAGCGTGGGGCTCGCGTACCACGCCGACCATCTTCCGTCCCGGCTCTCGGGCGGGCAGCAGCAGCGCGTGGCGATCGCCCGGGCTCTTGCCATCTCTCCACGGGTCATGCTCTTTGACGAGCCCACCTCAGCGCTGGATCCCGAGCTCGTCTCGGAGGTGCTGTCGGTAATCCGCCGTCTTGCCGAAGGGGGCATGACCATGATCGTGGTGACGCACGAGCTGCGTTTTGCACGAGAGGTGGCCGACCGCATCGTGTTCATGGCGGACGGTCGGATCGTGGAGGAGGGCACCCCCGACCAGATTCTGGAGCGGCCGCGCGAGCCCAGGACCCAGCAGTTCCTCAAGCTCGTGCAAGAGTAGTCCGGAGAGCCGCGCGACAGGGCGACCCGCGCGAGGGACGGTAAACTCCTGCGGATGACAGTGCTGCGGAACCTCAAGGAAGCGCCGCCTCGGCAGGGGTTCTTCAGTCGAGCCCGAGGAGGTTTTCGTCGTGTGTGGCACCTGCCTGAGGATTTCCAAGCGGGCGCGCCGCGGCGATCGTGACGGGGCACAAGACGCGCGCGGTGTTCGATCGCTATCACATCGCCAGCCGCCGCGCGGACCGGAAGGCGGCTATGGCGCTGCTAAATGGTGACGATCTTGGTACAATCGGCCGGTCCAGCTTGAAACGCGCAGTACAACCCGTTAGAATCCCTCGCACGGACGATTAGCTCAGTTGGCAGAGCACCGGCCTCACATGCTGAGGCTTGAATCAGGGCCCCTCGGTAAGTCCAATGCTTACCGAGGGGTTTTCGTTTCTCTCTTGGCTGGCGTAGGGCTGGTGTGAGTCTACGATCAGGTGCTCTCGGGCACAGTTGTGGGCACAGAATCGCGATGGGCTTTTGGGCCGCAAGGCGTAGCCACCCCCGCGGTTCCCCCCGGAAAAGAAATTTTCAGGCCCGCGAAGAACACTCTGAGATCCCCTGTACGGGCCTTAGTGGCTCTACAATCGGCGAATGAGCGACGAGCCGACTCCTAGCCTCAACGAGGTCAAGTGCGCGGCCCTGCGCGATCGTGGTTATGAGGCGGGGAAGGTGGCTTCTTTCTCGTCTCTCTGACAGATTTGGTGTTGGCACGGTCCATGGCCAAGTGGTAGTAGGGATCAGGCGGGGTGGTGATGAGAAAGCATGTCTGCCCCAAGTGTCACAGCACGTACGTTTTCCGAGCCATACATAACGACTTCCTTGAGTGGCTCATGCTGATGCTGCACCGCCGGAGGGTCTATTCGTGCCTCAATTGCTATCAGAGGTTCTATGACCGCCCCAAATCAGGACTACACCGTCCCGAGAAACGCTGAGAAGAGCAGCAGGGCGAGGCACCCCCAGGCCTCTCTTTCCCCGCTCCCAGGAAACTCCGTGCGCGGGATGTTACTCCCGCGCTCGCTCTGGTCCTCCACGAAGGTCGGCACGCTCGAGATCCAGCGGGTCCTCCCCAAGAAGGGACGTGGCCCCCGGTTGGCCCTGGTCTGGGGCTGGCCGACGCCGATCCGGATGAACGCGCGCACGGAGCTCCCGCCCCTCCCAAGGAAGCCCGTCTATGGCCCTGCGGCTCGCGACGAGGTCCGGCGGATCATGCGAGGGGCGAAGCGGGAGGGAATCAACTTCGGCTGGTTCACCAGGATGAACCTCTACCGCGTGATCAAGGGGGAGCGCCCTCTGAGCTACTCCGTGTGGGAGCGGGCGCAAGCCTACATGAAGCGCGTCCGCAGGGAGCGGAAGCACGAGCAGGACGTGCGGGAACGACCTCTGCAGGTCCGATTCGTTGCCGGCAAGGGTCTCCTGCTCGGGTGGCGGCAAGGATCACCGCCACGCGGGATGAAGCCCCAAACCCCGAAGGGCACTCAAGACCCGAGCGCGGAAAGGCAATCGGCCCGGCAAGGAGGACGGCGGTCGCCCCGCAGGGAAGCCCCCGGTCCCCTGACGTAATCTGCCAGACTCAGACACCGGCCCAGGAGCCAGCCTCTAGGAGCAGCCAATGCCACAGCGGATCGGACTCCCGCCTGGTGGCGGGGATCGGGTCGTTCAGTCGGGGAGTGTACTCAGGCTAGTTTGCACGCGCTCCGACCAGAGTCGCATCTGCATCTCATTGAACAGCTGGGACGCCGCGACCAGGTGGGCGCGGGCATCCTGAGCCCTGCCGATCCGTCGGTACAGCGTGCCGAGGCCGAGATGACATCGTGCGGACAGCGGGCGTGCGCCCAGCTGTTCCGCCCGCTTCATCGCCTCGCGAAAGAGCCCCTCGGCCCGCGCGGCGTCGCCCGGCTCACGCTCCGCCGCGACTTCCGCCGCCAGACGAAACGCCCATGCCTCGAGGCCCAACTCCTGCCGGTCGCGCGTGTTCACCAGCGCTTCGTCGGCGAGATGGGCGGCCTCCTCGACGGCGCCCGTGAGCAGGCGCGCCTCGCTGAGCCACATGATCATCTGCGAGTGAAAGATCCCCATGCGCATCTGCGTGGCCTGCTCGATGGCCTCCCGCAGCAGGCTCTCGGCCTCGGTGAAGCGCGCCGACAGCGCGAGCGAGTAGCCGAGGAACGAGGCGAACACGGGTCGCCACAGCGGAATGTCGTGCCGCTGGCACAGGTCGCGGGCCCGCTCGAATGGCGCCACGGCGTTCGCCACGTCACCGCGCCGGACGTGAAAGGTGCCGATCGTCAGAAGGCCGGCGACCACGGTCTGCGGATGCCCGATGGCCTCGGCCAGCTCGACCGCCTCGCGGGCCGCGGCCTCCCCCTCGGAGAAGCGTCCGAGCTCTGACAGCGACCAGCAGAGAAACCCGCGACCGAAGACCGCCGGACGGATGGCCACGCCGAAGCTGTCGTGACTCCGCTCACGGGGAACCAAGGCGACGACGCGGCGCGTGCACTCGATCGAGCGCGGATACTGACCGAGGAAGAAGTAGGCGGCGCCCAGGTACGTATTGGCCAGAACGTCGATGACGCGGTCGCCGAGCTCGCCGGCGATCACCCGCGCTTTCTCTCCGTACCGTGAGGCCTGTTCGGCTTGTCCGAAGTTGGGATAGGCGCCGCTCATGAGCGCTGCCACCAGCCCCTGTTGCCGTCGATCCTCGAGCCGTTCGGCGAGCGCCTCGAGCTCGTGAAGGATCATCAGGATTCGGTGAAACTCGCCGAGCGGGACCAGCGCGCTCCGCAGGTCGAGGTGAATGTCGAAGGCCTGAGCGATCCGATCGCGACTCTGCTCGCAGGAGGGCAGCGCGGCCAGCGCCTGGTCGAGATAGGCGACGGCCTCGCGATTGGCGGAACGGGCCATGGCCTTGCGACCGGCCTGCCAGCAGTAGTCGACCGCATCGGGCCAGCGCTCGCTCCGCTGGGCGTGGTGGGCCAGGCGCTCGACGTGCTCCGGCAGTCGGTCCCGATAGAGCGCGACGATCCCGTCCACGATCCGCCCGTGCAGCGCGCGGCGCCGGTCCTTGAGCAGGCTGCCGTAGGCGACCTCGTGGGTCAGCGCGTGCCTGAACGTGTATTCGAGATCGGGGAACAGGCTGCGCTCGTGCAGCAGCTCGGCGCTCTGCAGCCGGGCGAGGCTCGCGCGCAGCTCGACGTCCTGCAGGTCGGCGATCCACGCCAGAAGGGCCGCCGGCACGTCCTTGCCGACGACCGCTGCCGACTGCAGCAGCAGCTTGTCGCCGGGGGCCAGTCGATCGATGCGCGAGGCCAGCAGCGCGAGCAGCGACGGCGCGATCCGCACGGTCGGCAGCGGGCGGGTCAACCGGTAGCTGCCGCGGGAGCCCTTCAGCACGTCCGTCTCCACGAGCGCCTGGATGCTCTCCTCGAGAAAGAGCGGGTTCCCGGCCGTCTTCTCGCGCAGCGTCGCTTTCAGCTCGGCCAGTCTCACGTCGCCACCTAGCAGCGTGTCGAGCAGCGATTCGACACTGGCCGCCGGCAGCGGGTCGAGCCGAAGGTCGCTGTACGACGAGAACCCGGCGGCTCGCGGGTGCTGGTACTCGGGCCGATAGCTGAGCACGACGAGGATGCGGGACGTCGGAAGCATCTCGGCAATGGCGTCGAGGGCGGCATCGGTCTCCGAATCCGCCCAGTTCAGATCCTCGAGGGCCAGGACCACCGGCTGGCCCTGGCTCTCGGAGAGGAGCAGGCGGCGAATCCCCTCGAGGGTCCGGAGCCGACGCAGGAGCGGATCCAACTCGAGCCAGGCGGGATCATCGACGGGGAGGTCGAGCAACGCCAGGAATGCGGGGATGAAGGGCGCCAGCTCGGGGTCGCGCACGCGCAGGCGGGTGGCCACGCTGCTCTGGATCTCTTCCTGGTCCTGGCGCTCCTGGATCTCGAAATACTTGCGGAGCGCATCGATGATCGGCGTGTAGGACGCCTCCTTGGCGTAGGCGACGGCCTGGCCCTCGAGGACCAGGCAGCCCTGGGTGTGGCTCGAGTGGATGAACTCCCAGAGCAGGCGCGACTTGCCGACGCCCGCCTCGCCGACCATGCCGACCATCCGTCCCCGGCCGGCGCGCGCCCGCTCGAGAGCAGCGGCGAGGTGCTCGATCTCGGCGCTCCGCCCCACAAAAGGCGTGAGCCCACGGGCAGCGGCCACCTGCAGGCGCGAGCGCGCCTGCCCGGCTCGCACGATCTCGAAAACCTCGATGCTTTCCTCGAGCCCTTTGATCCGCATGGGACCGAGCGGCTCCAGCACCACGAAGCCGCTCACGAGCGCGGCGGTCTCGGCGGTCACCAGGATGGAGCCGGGCGTGGCGGCCTGCTCCATGCGTGAGGCCAGGTGTGTGGTCTGACCGATCGCCGTGTAGTCCATGTCGAGACCGCTGCTGATCGATCGCACCACGACCTCCCCGGAGTTGAGTCCCACGCGGATGCTGATGGCGGCGCCCACCGCCCGGGGGAGACGCGCGGCATGCGCGCGCACCTCCTCTTGCATCCGCAGCGCCGCGTAGGCGGCGCGGACGGCGTGATCCTCGAGCGCCAGAGGTGCGCCGAAGAGCGCCATGATCCCGTCGCCCATCACCTGGTTCACCAGGCCGTCGTACCGGTGCACGGCCGCCTTCATGCATTCGATGACTGGATCGAGCAGCGCCCAGCTTTCCTCGGGGTCCCGGGCGGCAAGGAGCTCCATCGAGTTCCGCAAGTCGGCGAATAGCACGGTGACGTGCTTGCGCTCGCCCGCGGCTATGGCCGCGCTGCGCACCCGGTCGGCTAGGTGCGTCGGCGTCGACCGATGCGGCGCGAGCGCAGCACCCGGGCGCAGCGGATTCACCAGGAAGTGTCCGCAGTTTGAGCAAAAGCGGGTGTCGTTGGGGTTGTCGCGCGCGCAGCTACCGCAGACCATGCGCGTCCAGAATACCTAGGCCTTGAGGCCCTCGACGATATGGCCGAACACGTCGGTCGCCGCGCCGGCGGCCCAATAAAGGTCCTGATGCCCGTAGCCGCGGAGCACGTACTTGCGGACGATTGCCGGCCGCTCCGAGCGCCGCCCGCGCAGGAGCCACTCGTACATCGTGTCGATGGAGTCGCGCTGCCAGAGCGAGTTGAGATCACCGGTGATAAGCGTCAGCTTCCGACCCTGGAACGGCACGTGATTCAGATAGGTGTCGTCTGAGCATAGAGAGCGCGCTCGGGCACTCCCTGCGAACGGCGCGGCCCATCCCCGCCTTAGATTCTGGGTGCAGTGCAGCAGGAACTTCACCGGGATATAGCCGAACTGTGATGGCAGATCGTTGGCGTGAATCGTCGGAATGTTGTCGGGCATATAGGGCATGCCGAACATGTAAGAGAGCCTGGAGCAGATCGGAACGGCACACTTGTGGCGCAGCGGCGTTCGGCTCCAGATCTTATATGGCTCTTGCAGAAGACGGTCCCATTCTCCGTCCCCGGGGTCGACGTCGCAGACCGACTCAGCCCATCGCTTCGTCGGATGGAGCAGATCCTGACGCGTCACATTCAGGAGTTCCTCGAGCACACCGTCCTGGGCCTTCAGGACGTCGTCGATCGCCGCGCGATAGAAGAGCCCGAGAGCCGTGATCACCACGTTCCCGACGAGTTCGGCGCCCAGAAAGCCCTGCGCGATCCCCTGTGTGACAATTGCGCCGCCCATGCAGTGAGCGACGATGCTGATCTTGTCACTTACGTGTTGACCGGTGCGCATGGCTTCGAGCGCCGCCGGTACATCATTCCGGGCGGCCGCGTCGATCGTGAAATCAGTGAGCTTGTTCTTGCAATACACCTTGTCCGCGCACCGGTTGCTCGCGCGCCAGTCCAGCGTCCAGACGTCGAACCCCTCGGCCAGGAGATGGGCGGCAAGCGTTCGCGTCTCGTTGATCCGGAATGTGTCGCTGGAGGCGCTCGCTCCGTGGACCAGCAAGACCGGCTTGCCGGTTCCGGGGTGATGTCGCAGCTCCAGATCGCATTTGTCTGCAGTCCGGATCGGGATAGCTGGCGGTGTCGGCGTCTTGACCGACATGGGTCAGCGCGTCCGGTCGCCGAAGGGGTCCAGGGTCTCGACCCTTGGTAAGTAGACCTGCCGCAATGCACCGAAGAAGAACCGGAAGAAGCGCCCGAACGCCCAGGCGATCCGGACGTCGTCGCTGGTACCCGTTACGGTGAACGACGGGAGCTGGCGCGTCAAGAAATCGGCGAGATGAACGTGCATCTTACCTGTCCCCGTCCAGGCATCACCGGATATCGTCACCTCGAGCGTTGTCGTCTGAACCCACGCGGCGGTGATCAGGCCCCCATAGATCTTCTTCACACCCGCGAACGTCAGCGGGCCGTCCGGGCCGTCTAAGGTGAGGTTGTAGTCCATCTCGTACCGGGAGCCGTGCTGCTGGAGCTCTTGGAGCAGCACATCGATGTCGCGCTCTCTCTCTTGCCGGGAGCGTTGCGTCGGCCGGCTCTGCCACTCGGTCAGGAGCCCCTCGACCGCATCGAGCGTGTCAATGCGCTTGAGAAGATTCAGCGTGCCCGTCGCTTGGTACTCGACCGAGCTCGCACTGGCATCGCGGGTAAGCCAGACCTTTCCGGTGATCTCGACCGGGCGCAGCGGGTTCACGAGGAAGGCGTTCAGATCGTCGATCACGGCGTTGAAGTCCGCCCGGATCGGCAGATTCACCAGATCACCCCGTCGGTAGAACCCCTGCATGACCTCGTTGAACTTGAATCCGACCGCGGGCGACTTGGGACGCGGTGAGGCCGCCTGCGGCGTGGTACTCACCGGATCCAGCACCGGCCCGGTCTGCCCGAGCTCTTGTTGGATCTGGGCGACCGTCTTTTCCGGTGGCCAGCCCGGAACCATCCGGTCGATTGGGATCGTCGTGACCGGTCCGAGCGACCCCGACTCTTCGAGCGCCATGCGCACGTTGCGCTCGGCAACGGCAGCGATCGTCGCCGACGGATTCACGCCTAGCGAGCTGGGGATCGCGGCGCCGTCGAGAACATAGAGCGCCTTGGTGCCCCATACCTTGCCGTTAGGGTTGGTGACACCGTTCGCCTCGACATCCGACATCGCGCAGCCGCCGAGGCAATGCACGGTCACCGGTCTTTGCCGTGCGGTGGAGTCGGGATTGAGCCGCAGCTCACCGCCGAGCGCTTCGGAGACGTCGTGAATCAGTCGCTCCTCCATGCTCGAGAACGGGATGTTCGCCGCGAGATTCCAGTACGCGCGAAGCTGATCGGCGCCGTCGAGGTCCAGGCGGCCCGGCGCCGCGTCGACGCCGACCGCGAGCATCAACAGCGCGTTATCGTTCGGCTTCTCGCCCAGGAAGAGCTGCTCCGCGAAGCCGACGAAGAGCGGCCACAGGACCGCGAATGAGTAGGGATCGGTCGTGCCGGCCGGGGCGTTCAGGAAGAACTGATGGACGATTTCGAGTGTCGATCCAAGAAGGAACGGCTTGGCAATGTCCTTGGCGCGTTCCACGAACAGTCCGTTGAACCAGCTGGAGTCCTTGACCCGCCGACCCACTTCGTCGAGCGTCCGGCTGCTGACCGGATCCGCGTTCCTCGCTTCCAGGTCTTTGATGAAGGTTTGTAGATCGGGTACGAGCTGCTTGCCAATCTGCGGTGGAAGTATGTCGGAAAAACTGAGGCCAGCCACCAGAGATCTGGTCTGGAACGTGGGGCGCAGAAACGCGCCTCGTGCGTCGAACAGACCGAGTACCACCTCCCGGAGGATATTCACGCGCTCCGTGGCGGCGATGGCCGCGTTCATGTCGAACGTCATCATCCGGGCCTGCGGCCGCTCGATCCGGTTCCGGCCGAGCCAGAACTTGCCCCGGAAGAGGCCCAGAAGTGGCTCAAGCCACTTCGGATAGGCGCCGTCCTGCAGGACGAACCACTCTCCCGGGGCTGCCCGGCGGCCCTGGGGGCGCTCGGCATAGAGCAAGGTCGTCGCGATGGTCGGGCCGACCGTCGGCACGGGCGCCGGGCCGATGGTCGTGTCGTACACCATCGCGATGGCGTCGCCGTTGCCGAAGAAGCGCCGGCCGATCTGCTTCTTGCTGTCTGGGTGGATCGGTAGCTGATCCCGGCATCGCAGAAGAAGCTCGGTCGTGCCTACCGCGCCGGCGCAGAGGAACACGCTCTTCGCGTGCACGTGGACCATACGACCACCGGTGACATGATCGCGGTAGGTCACGGTGTAGCTCTGGTTGGCGTCCTCCGTGAGGGAGACAACTTCTGCCAGCGTTCGCACTTCGACGTTGGGCGACTTCTCGGCCTCGGCGAGGTAGTTGAGGTCGAGAGTGTTCTTCGCGTGGAACTGGCAGCCGGCAATACATTCGGCGCACATCACGCACTTGCTGAAGTCAATCGCGAGCGGCGGCAGGAACAGCCAGTCCGACCGCGCGAGCCTCCTCGCGACCTCGCGCATCGCGTCCACTCTGGGCAACGTTTCGCTTCGTGGCGACGGCGGCGAGAGTGTCACGGGGATTGGCCGCACGCGAAGCGCGGCCGCGACGGCGTCGTAATACGGATCGAGCGCCACTCGCGTATAAGCTGTGGGCCAACCGAGGGGATCGCCGTTCGAGCTCGACAGCGGCGCGAAAACCTGCGCTGGCGCGCGGAGATGCACGTTCGCGTAGACCAGAGAGCCCCCGCCGTAACCGGCGGCCACCGCCGCCAGCATGCCTTGGAGGTCCCTTAGGTCCCAGAGCCCCTGGTCGAGCGTCCAGAACCAGCGGGACGTCTGAGGCAGGTTGTCCGGACGTTTCGCGGGGCGCGGAAAGTCGTTGAGCAGGTAGCGGCGGCCGCGCTCGAGGATGCAGACACGCTTGTTCGCCTGGGCGAGTCGGCAAGAAGCCACGGCGCCACCGAAACCTGTGCCGATGACGACCGCATCGAAGGGGACGTTCTCGCCGGCCATACTCGACCACCCTCCATCCGCCTCTCAGAGCGTAGGGAACATTAGCACGCTGCGGCGGCGGTGGCTCCCCGGTGGCCGCCGACCCCTGCCTACGGCTGCGCGTCCGGCTTTTGCGGTTTCAGTTCCTCACACGCGCCGATTCGTTCTAGGGTTCGAGGAGTCTAGTGCCAGCCGCTCTCGGCGGTCAATCCGGTAGATGCCCTTACACCTAGACCGTGAGAGGCATTGGGCGTCGACTTTCGCGAATTGAGGTTCCTCCGTATCTGCTAGACTCCTCCCCCGCGATTCGAGACCCTCCACTCGCTCCGCTCCCAAGAAATTCGAAGAGGAGGAGGCCCAGCTCGCGCGCGCCCCGGTACCCAGCAAAGCTCGGCACGCTCGAGATCCAGCGAGTGCTTCCCGCGACGGGCCCCGGCTCTCCGCTGGTCCTGGTCTGGGGCTGGCCGACGCCGATCCGGATGAACGCGCGGACAGAGCTCCCGCCTCTACCACGGAAGCCCGTCTATGGCCCTGCGGCCCGCGAAGAGGTTCGGCGGATCCTGCGGGATGCGAAGCGAGAGAGGATCAACTTCGGCTGGTTCACCAGGATGAATCTCTACCGCGTGATCAAGGGGGAGCGGCCTCTGAGCTACTCCGTGTGGGAGGGGGCGAAAGCCTATGTGAGGCGCGTCCGCGTGGAGCGGAAGCAAGAGCAGGATGTGCGGGACCGGCCTCTGCAGTTCCGCGTCGTTGCCGGCAAGGGTCTCATGCTCGGGTGGCGGCGAGGATCACCGAATTGAGCCCCAAGCCCTGGGGTCAAGAACTCCTTCAATCGCGGCGCGCAGCTTGAGGTGGTCTGGCTCAACCGGTAGCGCGCAGAGCTTGACCGCCCCCATCCGGAAAGGCCGCGTGGCGGGGCGACGGTCCGCTCCCAGAGTGCTCCGAGACTAGGGGACGGTGATGGTCGTGCCGTCGCCGGTCGCGGTGATGGAGAACGTGCCGTCGGTGCTCGACGTGTAGTTGTACGCGCCCCAAGCCGGGGTCCCACCCCGAGGCGGATTCGGGACCCTAGGCATGAACGGACCCGCGCTCCAGTTGAGACGGTTGGTGGCCGTGCTGGTCAGAACGGTCAGGGCCGCCGGGAGTGTACCCATGTGGGCCTTGTACGTCATGACGGCCATGGCGAGCATCTCCAGGTCAGACTGGGCCTTCTCTATGCACGCACGCGCCTGGGCGTTGGCGTGGAGCGGGATCGCCATGGCCGCCACCACGCCGAAGACGGCCAGCACGATGAGCAGTTCGATGAGAGTGAAACCGCCTTGGCCGCCCGGCCGTCTCTGGCTCCGCTTCACCGCTTTCATCGCGAAACCTCCTTTCTGGGCCACGGGAACATACAGGAGAAGTGGTGGGCTCCCCGTCGAAAGCTGAGCGCAGATGCACGAAAGGTGCCGACTCCGCGAGGGCCCGGGCCTGGTGTCCCTCCACGCCGTCGGGCGTCGTTCAGCGTCCTCGAGGACCGAAAATCAGCGCCGAGCTTTCGCTGCGGGCCATGACGGTAGGCATCGTCCGTCTGTGGCTGGTGTCCTTCTGGCATCGAGGCGACGTGGACCTGTCAACCTATCGACAGCCGATCTCCCGCTGACGAACACTCGTGCGCGACTTCCTGACACGGCCTCCTCTGGCGGACGTTGAAACCTCAGACGACTCGGCCTCCGAGTTGGTGGGCACCCATGCCCTGAGGCTCTGCACTCTCGGCCCGAAAGGGGAGCACCCGCTCGGGTACACCTTGTTGACGCAGAGACCGCTCTCCCCTGCGCGGTCGGCGAGTCCGGGGCGATGCTTTCATCAGAATCTCGCGGGCCGCCGGCCAGCGCGGGTGCCGGGCGATGCTTCCGCCTCAGCCTCGCACCTGAGCGCATCAATAAATCGGAAATGACCACGGCGAAGCGCCCGTCGGCGGCGCGGCCCTGGGCCAGGGCAGTCGCCCATTCGACCGGGATCGCGACGGCACCGCGCTCGAGACGTAGCCGCCGCCGCATCTCCGGCGGCGGCCACGCGCCCGCGTGGTGGACCTAGCGGACCCGCTCGGGCGACAGCGAGGTGCCCGGGGCGATGACGAGCGCGATCCGCGAGTCGCGCATCGCTAGAACCCCGTGCAGCCGTCGATGGTCGGGCTGCCGGCGTACCCGGTGGTGATGCTCGACTCCGTATCAAAGCACTGCAGATCGAATGGGGTGTTGCTACTTATCACCGAGCGCGGTTCGTTGGGCCGGAAGACCACCCCGCTACCCTGGATGAGCTGCACGCCGTTGGCGGTGTTGTTCGTCACGTTCGCCGAGAACAGTACCGCGGTGGAGCGCTCGCTCAGCGCCACGCCGGCGCCGTTGTTAGCGTCGATGGTGGCGTTCCGCAGGACGGCTGTCGAACCCAAGGCGAGCGAAACGCCTCCCTCGTTTGGAAGCGCCGCCAAATTGTTGCCGCGGATGAGGTTGTCCGTGGGCTGATTGAAGCCCGGATCGCCGATGATTGCGGTCGACCCCCTGATGCCGATGCCTGACCAGAAGTTCCCGGTGATCGTGTTCTTGCCCGGGAGATCCACTCGCGAGTGGAGCACGAAAATACCGAAGCGGCCCAGCGGACTGGTGGGGTTGGTCCCGTTGCCAGTCACGAAATTGCCATGGATGAGCCCCATCGAGCCGAGTGCCACCTGGATACCGTTGCCGGCGTTGTTGCGGATGATGTTGGGCGCCGCGGGTAGAAGGGCACTCGTAAAGCCGATCCGGCCGGTGCTCCCGCCGAAGACGAAGACGCCAACGCGATTGTTGCCCACGAACCGGCTGTTGGTGATCGTGACGACGGCCCCGTCGAGGAAGATGCCATCTGCCGGGTTGCTGTTGGAATCACAATTGTCCACGCTGCCGTTCGAGCCCTGGGAGAACAGTATGCCGATGCCGCTCAAGATGGCGCTGCCGCTGGCCTGGGCCGTGCAGTTGCGGAGCTGGGCCTGGCTGCCCGTGACGACGATGGCGTTGCGGCCGCCAGTCACATGTAGGCCATCCAGCACGAAGCGATCGGCAGTGACCGTGAGTGTGTCCTGGTTTTGATTCGTCCCCTGGATGCCCGAAACGGACGTGCCGGCCACGAGCGTAACGTCGTTGCTCGCGACGGTGACGTGCTCAAAGCACGTCCCCACGACCTCGATGGTCAGCGGGCCGCGGCGCTCGGCGAGCACATCGTTAATGGTTTTGCCCTTGCCGCAGCGGACGCTGACCTTGTCCTTCTTGCCGTCATCGTCGGCGCGGGCAGGGATCGGCAGGGTCGTCGCGAGTGCAGCCAGCATCGCGAGCAGATACAGCACGAGAGATCGGCGGCGGGTCATGGGCGCATTCCTCCGATGTGAAGAGGCACTGCACGGAGTCCCGGCCGCGAGCGGCAGTCCCCGGAGCCCCAGAAGGCAGGCGCGATGTCGGCTCGGGCGGAGGTCGGGCTGTACAAACAGTGATCGGGCGGAGCGACGACTGAGACGTGCTCATACGATGTAAGAAGCGCGGGGCCTTGCGCAGGGTTGGAGACGTGAGGAGACAGTGCAAAAGATAGACGTCAGAGACGAGGGAGGGCCCCGAGCGAATTGGACGGCAGGGACGCCATCAACACCACGAGGCCCTGACACCAGAAATCTCTCAGATAGATAAGGAGGAGAAAGGAAAGGTTGCTGCGACACGGCCACGGCAGCTATGGGTTGATCGTCAGGGAACACGCTGTCATCGCCATCCGCGTCGTCATAGATGCCGGTGATCCACGATGGATCTGGAGGGTTGGCAAAGGCGATCGCGGGAAGCAGGATGAGTGCCACCACAATTGGAAGAAACCTAAAGATCGCTCGCAGGACAGAAAGGGATAGTTCAAGCAGTGGCATGTGCCGCTGCTGACACGAGCCGGAACGCATCTTTAGCCTCCCACGGTCGAACAAGCAGGAGAGAAATGCCAGGACCCTAGACGGCTTCAGATCTCGCTGTCAAGAGGAAGCGAACAGTAAGCACAGGCTCCTCACCGGCATACGTATTCCTGCGTACGCGGTCTTGCGGCCAGAAAGGGAGAGAAGTCGGTAGCAAGGCGCTTTAGTAGGCTGGAGACGCGCTGCGACCCTGCGGGAGATGTCCAAACGATGGCGCTCCAAGGAGAGAATAATCCGCGCCCTGCACGCGAAGGTGGAAGAGCTAAAGGCGGAACTCGCAGCTGCCAGGAGAAGGAAGTGCTGGGCCGCCCTCTAGAGGCCGCCTCCTCGGACCCCGTAAGTCGCACATCACGATCGTTCATCAGCTAGAATCACCCCGCCATGGAGCCTGCTGACTCCATCCTCGGCCCCCGGCATCCCGTAGAACGCCGCACGTTCATGGCGATGATTGCTGGTGGCCTCTTCGCCGCGCCGCTCGCTGCTGAGGCGCAGCAGGCGGCAAAGGTGTATCGGATTGGTGTGCTCAGCCAGGACGGCCCAAACACCAACGTGCTCCGGCAAAGCCTGCGCGGGTTCGGTTACGAGGAGGGTCGCAATCTCGTCATCGAGTTCCGATGGTACGAGGGTGGTCACTTCGATCGCCTCCCTGCTCTTGCAGCGGAGTTGGTGAGCCTCAAGCTGGATGTCATCACCGTGACAGGACCGCAGGCGGCAGTTGCTGTCAAAGCGGCGACCACGACAATTCCCGTCGTCTTCCTGCTCGTGGCAGATCCGGTCAGCTTGGGCCTCGTCTCAAGCCTCGCGCATCCCGGGGGAAACGTCACCGGGCTCTCCACGCTCGTGCCAGGCCCGGCTAAGCGGCGCGGCGAGGAGAACGCAGAACGCGGCAATCACGGTGCCCAGGCAGCGTCGGTTCATGTGCCCTCCTGACGCTCACGCTCCTGCATCCACACGGCGTCACAGGCAGCATGGAGGTAGGCCACGCGCCCGCCTACCCAGAAGTAGCCAACGAGCGCATCCGGTTCCCCGCAGATCAAGCATGCCGAGCCACGCTTGAAGCGACCAAAGCCGGGTCCGGCGTCACCAACAGTCAGATATGGCAACAATCCTCATACGCCTATACCTATCACTACGCCTATCGCCCAGAGATCATAATCTTTCCATCTGCTGGCGGGTGCAAAATGAAGGTGGAAGACGTGGACGAGTCGGTCTCGGTCAGGCGACTGAATGAGCGAAGCCCACCTTCGAGCAGCTGATTTTGAGCGTCGCGGGCCATCCTCTCCGGCAAGAATCTGGAAGTCATCGTGATCGACATGCTGGAGGCCGGGGCGAAGCGATGACGGAGCCTGACGATCGAGCCGTGCTCCTCCTCCAGCGGGTGGGCGAACTCCTCCTCGAGTCCCGGGCGATCGCGCAGCAGCCTGAGCTGGTTCCGGACGGCGAATCATCCGCCGATGCCGCCGACCGGATCGCCTATCGTATCCTCGTGGCTGCGCTCGAAGAAGGACTCGTGACGACTACTAGGCACGCGCTCGAAGTGCTCAAGCGATTCAGTCACCGGCGCGAGGCGTAGACTGAGCGTGTGACCACCCTACCGAAGATCACCCCGATGCAGTCCATCGAGGTTGATCAGCCCTTCCACCGCGACGGCTGGACCTTCGAAGAGAAGTACGACGGATGGCGCATGATCGCCTACAAGGACGGCAGGCACGTCCAGCTCATCAGCCGAGCGGGCAAGGACCACAGCCATCGGTTTGCCGACCTTGCCGCCGCCATCAGGACGCTCCCACCCGGCACGCTGATCCTCGACGGGGAGGTGGCAATCTTCGACGACCAGCTCGTTAGCCGCTTCGAGTGGTTCCGCACGCGCCCCGAGGACGCGGTGTCCACCCCGCCCATCTACATGGCCTTCGACTGCCTGTACCTTGAAGGCCGGGACCTTCGCCGGTCGCCGTTGCGTAAGCGCCGAACGGAGCTAGAGCGCGTCGTAGGAAATGACCAGAGGCTGATCTTCCCGGCTCGGCGACTCGCTCCGAATGGCCTGGAGGCGTGGAAGGAGGTTCTGGAGCGAGGATACGAGGGCCTTGTCGGCAAAGACGAGTCGGCACCGTACCGGGGCGGCCGCACGCTCTTGTGGCTCAAGGTCAGGCAGCCCAACTATCGAGAAGGCGAACGGGGGTGGGACCGGAAGCGGTAGGTCGCACCGACGGTCGTTGCCTTCGCGTCCCGTAGGGGACCGCGCTACGTCGCCGTGCCAATCACCGGCACGAGCCGCACCCATTCCCCCTCATCTGGCACCGGGATCAGCTCCTGCGCATGTCCACACTAGTTCACGAAGCGAGCCGCGCGGAAGAGCGGCCAGCCGATTTGGCGTAGGGTCTCGTAGCGATACCGGCGGATCGGATACTCGCGTCCGCAGCCCGGGCGCGGGCATGTGCGCGTCTCTGCCAGCTTCCCGTCCTCGTTCACCCAGATCGGTGGCATGGGGACGGCATCATAGCAGAGGGGCCAGCCGCCGCACGGTAGACTAGCTGCGGCGAGCCCGTCGCCAGTAGTAGATGGCCAATCCAGCCAACACCGTCCCGGCAAATATCCCGGTTGAGGGTTCGGGCACCGACGTCATCGAAAGCGAGTTGAGCAAGACATCCTCATTCGTCCCGATGATGTCAAGGTATCTGAAGGAGTCCGTGAAAGTGACCGACAAGAGACCGTTGTTTGTCTGGTTGCCGTTTCCGCCTTGGAGAAATGTCGCACTAGTCAGGTCTCCAGCGGTATTTGTGCCATAAACGGCAAAGGACCCACCGGATTGCAGGCTGCCGATGGTGATAGTGTACGGGTTGAACGCTAGGAGATTATTCACGTCTAACTGAATGAAATCGTAGGTATTGATTTCGTTGTGGGGGGAGGAGTGAACAGGAAATTGTGACGGGGAGGTTATGTTAGCAAGTCCCAACCCGTTCTCATCACCCCCATCGTTCTTCCTGAATAAAGCCAAGGGTTTTAGAGATGCGGACGTACTGGTGGCATCGAACCCCGCTGCGGTAATTGTTACAAGGTTGGAAGTGTAACTTGCAGTCAGTCCCAGCACGGTGTTCTGCGTTTGGGGAGCGGGAGAGTCCGGAGGCGCGCTGAAATCGTAGATGGTGGCGGCGGTTGCGGACCCAACCGAGCAACTGAGGATTGCCAAGAGGGTCATCAACAGTTTGATGTTCATGGGCCTGGCCTCCTGAATAGCTGAGAAGGCGGTCTCCAGGCGGCAGCACGTCCCTGCGTTCCGGCTCGACTCCCTCGAGAATCGCTGCGGGGCACGTTTCGCACCCTTCCCATTAGTACTTCGTCAGGGGCGCCCCGTCAACATCCAGACTTAAGCGGTTGCGGGAGTGGCGGTATGCCACCCCAGTACGTGACGCGGAATGCGAGTGGCCAAGAAGTGCTAACAGGGGGCGTCTCCGCGGCCAGACCGCCGCCGAGTGCGACGCTATGCGCCGAGTGACGATTACGAACAATCCTGCCGACGAAGAATTCTGGCAGTTTGAGGAGCGGGTTAAGGTGCAGGCTCTGGTTGGTATCCCGGGTAATCTGACCTCGCGGGCCTAGGCTGATCACCGAACAGCGCCTTCCCTGGGCGCCTGGCCCGCAATTTTCTCGCCGGGGCGCTTCGAAGGGAGGAGCGATGGGTGAGAGCCAAGCCTACCCGCCAGCACGGCCCTTTGAGAAACTGTTCAACGGCGAACCGCGCTTTCGCGAAGAGGCCTTCGAAGCAGTGAAGCAACTGAAGCGACGGAAACATTACGATGCGGAGTTTGATCTCCGTGTCCGCCAAATTCTTGAACGGGCAATCCGAAAACAACGGGAGCAGAAGGAGGAATTACCGCCCGGCTTCGTACGCCTGCATCGTCAGGCCGCCGCCCACCTTGATCGCGTTATGGCTCTCTACCGGTTTGGTGTGCCCCCTTTTATTGTGCAGACCCGTAGGCACCTGTGGCTAGCTGGGGAGATGCAGAAGCCGGCGAGTCGGCCAGGCCGAAAGCCGATGCCCCATTACCAGGTCGCGCTCAGCGACTTCAAGCACATCAAGATTCCGAGACGGTTAGCTGTGGCGATGTTGCGAGCGTGCGGCATCATGGTGCCAGGCCCGCCACCCAAGGGTTAATCGCTCTGCGCATCTTCCAATAACCCCGGCCTCAAAAGCTCCAATCAGCTTCATGCTGGGCCCATCGTGGTGCTACGTCGCCACAGGAGGACGGCATGGAGTTCGACTCCGAGCAGCGCAGCTTCAGCGTCGCACAGGCCGCGCGGATCATCGGCAAGACCGAACTTGCGACCCGTCGCGCGATCGAGCGCGGTCAACTTCCAGCCCGGCGCTGGGGCCGACGCATTGTGATCCTCGCCGATGAGCTGGAGTCGTTCTTGCGGGCGCTGCCTTCCTCGCTCCACGGAGGCGATGCGGCGTGAAGCCGACACGAGGTCGCCGCCCGAACTGTGGCCAACCGGCTCCCCGCAAGGTCGCGGCGCAGGCGCGGATCGCGCGCGGCGCCCTTGAGCTGGTGCTCGATCTGCTCGGGTGGAGCGAAGAGCCGGCGATCAGCCGGTGCTTGGATCGCCTAATCCAGCTCGAGGAAGGCCAGAGGTGAGCGAGGCTCTCCGCTCCCCCTATGAAATCCCGGAAGTATGCGAGGCGGTTGGGCTGCTGGCGCGCCACGGCGGGCCCATCGAAGTTCGCATCCTCAACACCCCGAAGGGCACCCTCTCCGGGTATTTCGACAACATCGACACTCTGGCCCGGGCGACTAGCCCGTGGGATGGCCGGGCCTCTATCTACGTCGTCATGAACGAGCCTGATTCGCGGTTGCTAGCCCGCAGCCACAACCGGCTGACCATGCACGCGAAGACGACGACCACGGACGCCGACATCGTGCGCCGGGTCTGGTTCCTCGTGGATGTGGATCCTGGGCGCCCGAAAGGGATCGCTGCAACTGACGAGGAGTTGGCGGCGGCGCTGGCCCGTCGCGATGATGTCGTGACGCATCTCGGCAAGCAAGGCTGGCCGGATCCTGTCCTCACGATGTCGGGCAACGGCGGGCACGCGCTGTATCCGGTCGATGAGTCCAACGACGAGTCGACCACGCGGGTGCTCGAGCGTGCGCTCAAGACGCTGGCCGCGCGGTTCAACGATCAGGCCGTGACGGTGGACACGAGCGTGTTCAACGCCGCGCGCCTCGTGAAGTTGCCCGGCACGGTCGCCGTCAAGGGCGATGCGATGCCTGATCGCCCGCATCGCCGGGCGCGAATCGAGAAGGCGCCCTATCCGTTGATCCTGGTACGCCGCTCGCAACTCGAGGCTCTCGCGGCGGAGGCGTCGGCACTCACGGTGTCTGACCGCAAGTGGCGCGCCGCGGGCGCCGAGGAGCTGGACGTCGCCGAGGAGTTCAACCGGCGCGGCTGGTATCGCAAAGCGTTGAGCGTGGGCAAGCACGCAGTGATCTGCCCGTGGGCGGACGAACACTCGAGCGAGTCCGGTTTGACCGAGGCCGCCCTCTTCGAGCCGCGCGGGCCAAACCCAGCATGGGGGTTCAAGTGCCAGCACAACCACTGCGCCGACCGGAGCATCCGCGAGGTGTACGCGCTCCTGCGCGGGGGCCACACCCCGCGACACTTGCCCACCATGGCCTCACGGACTTTGAAGGACATTCTCGCGGACGTGCGCGCGGACCTCGCGGCCGGCCCGAAGCGC
>Ga0126384_10000321_pt1 | contig 25776 bp, 16 predicted proteins | sample PanSoiMetPlot_36_FD_92543 | JGI IMG/M metagenome (GOLD analysis project Ga0126384, IMG submission 92543) | Tropical forest soil microbial communities from Panama - MetaG Plot_36 | ecosystem: Environmental > Terrestrial > Soil > Tropical forest > Bulk soil | place: Panama | collected 2016-02-17 | reverse complement strand
GGTCGGATCGAAGGCGAAACCAAACCCGTCTGCTCCAATGACGCAGGAGGCATGGAGGACGACGCGCGACCCCACCGCGCACCGTTCGCGAACGGTGACGTTCGGGTAGAGGATGCTTTGGTCGCCGACGACCGCGCTCTCGCCGATGTACACACCCGGGAAAAGCACTGAGCGCGCGCCGACCGAGGCGCCTCGCTCGATCGTCGCTCCGCCCATCACCGTCGCCTCGGAATGGACCCGCGCTTCGGGGTGCACCTGGGCGCCGGGGCGGATCCCCGGGGCAAAGCCCGGAGGCGGGTTGAACAGCGCGGAGATCTTTGCGAACGCAAGGTGCGGATTGGCCACCCGAACCCAGCTCGCGCGCTTTGCAGCCGGCGCATCGGCGCCGATCAAGATCGCTCCCGCTCGAGTCGCTTCCACCTCGGCCCGATACTTGCTGTTGGCGTAAAACGAAAGCTCGGTCGGACCGGCGTCCGCCAATCCATTGACGCCGGTGATTTCGAGCGCGGCGTTTCCCGAAATCTCCCCGCCCACCCAGGCGGCGAGCTCGGACAGCCGCCGGACGCGTGGGCCGCTCGCAGCCACCGGGCGCTACTTCTTCTTCTCCGGGGCGGGCTTGGGATCTACCGCCCGCGTCGGCTTCAGCTCGCTCTTGGACTTGGTCGTCTTCTGATCGTTGTACAGGCGCACGAGCTCGTTGGTGATGTCCAGATAGGTGGGCGCGTAGAGAATTCCCGCTTCGCTTTTTTCGAAGACGAAAGTCATTCCTTCCCGCTGAGCAATGCTGGCGATGATCGGGTTCATTTTGTCGAAGATGGCTTGCATCTCGGTGTGTTCCTTCTGAGTAAGCTCGGCCTTTTCCTTCTCCCAACGCTGGCTGAGGTCGAAGGCCTTCTTCCCGAGGTCCGTCTGACGCTGCGACCTGACCTCTGGGCTCATCGCGCTGGCCTGCTTTTCGAAGGCGTCCTTCTCTTTCATCAGATCCGATTGCTCCTGCTCGAACTTCTTTTTTCGCTCGTCGACGATGGACTGAAGCCGAGCCTTCGCGCTGCGGGCGTCGTTGACTTCTTGGAGCGCTCGCTGGAGATCCACGTAGCCGATCTTGAGCTCGGCGGGTGCCGCCGCGAATGCCGAAAGCGGCAGGGCGAATCCAACCAGGGTGAGAATCTTCTTGGCGGACGTCACTTGCATTCCTCACTTCTTCGGTGGAGAGGCCTGGTCTTTTCTCGGGATATCTGATTTCGCCGCCTCGGCCTTGACCGGCTTGTCCGAGGCGGCCTTGCTGGCGTCGGCTTTGGCGTCCCCTTTGCCGCGGTGCTGGTCGTTGTACATTCGAACCAACTCATTGGTCATGTCCAGGTGCGGTGGGGCGAAGACCAACCCCGAGTCCGTCTTTTCGAACACCATGGTCATTCCCTCGCGCTGCGCGATGGTGGCGATGATCGGATCCATCTTGGAAAAGATCGCCTGCAGCTCGGAGCGCTCCTTGGCGCTCATGTCCTGCCGCGCCTTCTCCCATTTCTGCGCCAGCTCCATCACTTTCTTCTGGAGATCGTTGCTCTTTTCCATGCGCGCCGCCTCACTCATCGCGCTCGCCTGCTTGTCCAAAGTCTCCTTCTCCTTGCGCAGCCCCTCCTGCTCCTTGTTGATCTCCTTTTCCTTGGCGTCGATCATCGTCTGCAGCCGAGCCTTCGCCGCGCGGCCCTCTTCCACCTCGCCGAGCGCGCGCTGGAGGTCCACGTAGCCGAGCTTCAGCTCGGCGTGCGCGAGGGGCGAAAGAACGACTGAAACCGCAACAGCCGCGAGGACTCTTCGTAGCAGCATTGTTCAACAGCTCCTCAAAGCAAACGATCGGGCGGCGAGCGCTCGGCACATGCGCGAATCGCCCCCAACGACCTTAAGTGACGCGCAGGGACAGTGTCTTGTAGCAGTGCGAGGGCAGACTAGGTGCCCTCGGGCACTGCGTCAAGCTGGCGCCAGATCCTCAGGCAGGCGTTAGAAGAAATTGCCGATGGTGAACTCGAACAGGGAGGACTGGTCGATGCCTGGTCGCCGGTTGAGCGGGAAGCCCCATTCGAACCGGAGCGGTCCCACCGGCGAAAACCAGCGGAAGCCGAACCCGACGGAGGTGAACATTCCGAACGGGAGGTTGTATTGCTTGTCTTGGAAAAAATTGGCGTTGACGGCGAAGGCGTTGCCCATGTCGTAGAAGACGACGCCCTTGATCCCGACCTTTTCGATGATCGGGAATTCCAGCTCGAAGTTGAAGATGGCCTGTTTGTTTCCTCCCACCGGGAAGGCATCGACCGGACCTTCCGGGCTGTTGTCGCGCGGAACCAGAATGGTCGGGCTGATGGAGCGAAGCGCGTAGCCCCGGATGCTGTTGATCCCACCGAGGTAGTACAGCTCGGAGATCGGAACCGGCGAGCTTGGGTTCAGCGATTGGATGATGCCGAAGGTGGCGTTGACCTTGAAGACGAAGCCCCAGAAGAGCGGCCAATAGTATCGCCCGTAGGCCGAGTAGCGAGTGAACTGGAAAGTGCTGCCGAGCCAGCTCGGGGCGATCTCGGCGGAGCCGAACAAGATGGAGCCTTTGGTGGGGAACAGGCGGTTGTTCCGCCGGTCCCACTGCAGCGAGAATCGGACGGAGCTGGTGGTGCCGCTGCCGCGCAGGCGGTTGGCCAGCGGGATGGAGTTGAAAGTTCGGCTGGGCTCGACGCTGATGTACTCGCGCGTGTAGGTCACATTCCCGATCACGTCCTCGAAGAAGTGGTAGCCCAGATTGACGTCGCCGCCGGTCGAATTGCGAAGAAAGCCGCCGTAGTCCGCTTGGATTCGGAACAGGTCGATGGAGAAGATGTAGTTCGTGTCGAAGAAATAGGGATCGAAGAACGAGAGCTGGAAGAAGGAGCGAAGGCTCGAGATCTGCGCCGAGAACGACGCCGTCTGCCCCCATCCCAGCAGGTTGTTCTGGGCGACCTGAGCGGTGAAGATGAAGTTTTCGACGTTGGAAAAGCCCAAGCCGACCTGGAAAGTTCCGGTCGCCTTCTCCTTCACCTCGACCGTGACGATCACCTTCGAATCGTCGCTTCCCGGCTTGTGCTGCACCTCCACCGTTTCGAAAAAGCCGAGCGCGGTCACCCGCTCTTTGCTGCGGCGCTCCCCGGTTCCAGAGAAAAGCTCGCCCTCGTACACCCGCATCTCCCGGCGGACCACCTTGTCGCGCGTCTTGGTGTTGCCGCTAATGTCAATCCGCTCGATGTAGACCTGGTGCCCTTTCTGAACGTCGAAGGTGAGGTCGACCAGCCGTTGCTCGGTGTGCAGCTGCGTCAGCGGGGTGATGTTGGCGTAGGCGTAACCTTGGTCCAAATAGAGGTCGGTCAGCGTGGAGATGTCGTGGGACAGCTTGGTGCGGTTGAACAGCTCGCCCTGGCGCGAGGTCATCAAGCCTTTCAGCGTCGGCTTTGCGACAAGCAGGTCGCCGGAGAAGTCGAGCTTACCGATGGTGTATGCCTCGCCCTCCTCGATCTTGATGCTGATGTAGATGTAGCGCTTGTCCGATGAGATCGAAACCTGTGGCTTTTCGATCTTCACGTTGATGAAGCCTCGATCGTAGTAGGCAGCCTGGAGGATGCTGAGGTCGCGCTGGAAGATCTCCTCTCGGAATGTGCCTTCGCCGGTGATGAAAGAGAGGTACCCGCCCTCGCGCGTAAACATCGTCCCCTTGAGCTCGTCGGCCGGGACCTTGATCGCGCCGAGCAGGCTGATCTCCTTCACCATCACCTTCGAGTGCTCATGAATGACGAAGACGACGTCGACCTCGTTGGTTCCGGCGACCGGCTCGATCTTGTGGGTCACCTCGGCGAGGAAGAAGCCCTTCTCGACGTACTTCTCCTGAATTTTCTTCTCGTTTCGCCGGACCGCATCGAGGTCGAGGATCGAATAGGACTTGAGGTCGATCGCTTCCTTGAAGTCGTCCTTTGACAGCTCTTCGTTGCCCTGCAGCTTGACGTCGCGGATCGCCGGCCGCTCGGTCACCCGCACCAGGTAGATGATGCCGCGATCGGTCCGTTGAACGAGCAGCTGGATGTCCGAGAAGTAGTTGAGGGACCACAGGGATCGGAGATCGTCGCCGGTCTTTTCATGATCGAAGATCTGCCCTTCTTGATTCTTCAGGGCGCGCTTGATCGCGTCCGGCTCCACCCGGCGGTTGCCCTCGACGCGAACCTCGATGATTCGCTCCGGGTTGGGAGGACCCCGCTCGATGGTGGTGGGCGCGCCGAACATCCCTCCATCCGGTGGGGTAGCCAACTCCAGCCGAGGGAGCGCTTCAGCAGGGGCGGAGGTGCCGCCATCGACGGCAGACGGCTGGGCAAGCGCAAGTCCGGCCGCGAAGACTGCGGAAAACGCGGCGGGCCACGCGATCCAGCTGGGGCAAAGGAGAACGAGAAGCCTCAAAGTTGCTGTGGTGGTTTGGGGCCGGGCAATCTGTTGGGGCGGGCACTCTAAGAGATTCGGTCAGATGCTCACAACGCAAAAGCGCAGGGAAAATTCAGGCTGGGGGTAAAAATCAAGCGGGGAAGACCTGTCCTCCAAACAGGCGCAGACGCCGGGGCATCGAGCTGGCCAACGCCTCGTTATGAGTGACGACGATCGCCGTGATGCCGAGGTCGCGATTGACCTCACGAAGCAGTCGATGGATCCCCTCGCCCGTCGCCGGATCCAGGTTGCCGGTAGGCTCATCGGCAAACAGAAGCGCCGGCCGCAGGACCAAGGCTCGGGCCAAAGCGACGCGCTGCGCCTCGCCTCCAGAGAGCTCCCCGGGGCGGTGATCCATGCGCGCCTCGAGCTCGACGCGCTCGAGCAGCTCGCGCGCATACCGCAGCGCTTCCGCCCGATCGCTCCGCTGGATCAGCGCCGGCATCGCCACGTTCTCGAGCGCGGTGAACTCCGGAAGCAGATAATGGCTCTGGAATACAAAACCGATCGTCCGATTCCTGAAGTCCGCGATTGCCGCCTCGCTCAACTCGAACAGCGACGCGCCTTGGAAGAGGATCTGCCCAGCCGCGGGTGCATCGAGCATCCCCAGGACGTGGAGCAGCGTGCTTTTACCCGATCCCGAAGCGCCGACCAGCGAGACCAGCTCGCCCGACTCGATGTCCAGCGAGACGCCCCGGAGCACGTCGATCCGCTTGCCGTGCAGAAAGTAGCTCTTGAAGAGATCGCGGACCTGAAGCAACGGCATGCCTACTCCGATTTGAGCCCTTCCACCGGCTCCACCTGAGACGCCTTGAACGCCGGATATACCGATGCCAGGTAAGTGACGAGGATCGCAATCACGACTGAGATTGCGGTTTGCACCGGCTCCAACCGCACTGGAAGTTGGGGAATGTAATAAACCTGCGGATCGAGCTTGATGCCTACCTTGTCAATGAACAGGCACCAGGCTACCCCGGCAAAAAGTCCGAGCAAACCGCCGGCGAAGCCAATCTGCAGCCCTTCGGCAAGGAAGATTTTGACGATCCCGCCATTGGGCACGCCGAGAGCCTTGAGAACCGAGATCTCTTTGCGCTTCTCCAGCACCAGCATGATCACGGTGGCGATGATCAACCCGGCTGCGACGACCACGATGATGGTGAGGATGATTCCCATCACCAGCTTCTCCAGGGCGAGCGCGGAAAAGAGATTCCGGTTCATCTCACCCCAGTCCTTGGCGCGGTAGGGATAGCCGTCCAGCTCGTCGAGAATGGCCCCTGCGATCCGCCTCGCGTCGTCGATGTCCGCGACCTTGATGTCGATGCCGGTGATCCCCGGGAGGTTGAAGAACTTCTGCGCCTCGTGCAGCTCGATGTAAGCGAATTTCAAATCGTACTCGTACATCCCGGAGTAGAAGATGCCGGCCACGCGAAAGGGGCGGCTCTTGGGCATCGGCCCCTGCGGACCCAGCTCACCCGCGAGCGGCGAGACCATGTTCACGCGATCGCCCACGCCGACCCTCAGCTTCGACTGCATCTCGGCGCCGATGATGATGCCGGGAAGCACCCGTTCGCTGCCGCTGCTTTGCGCGCGTTCGATCACCCCCTCCTCCTCGCTGTCCGTCTGGCGTCCTCCGGTGCGGCTGGTGCTGATGGGGCTGGCCCCGACGCCTTCCCCGATGAGCCGCCTGCTCGAGATGTTTTCCGGGTGGCGGAGGTTATCCAGGGAGCCGCCGGGCAAGATGTTCTTCTTGAGGTCGGTCACGTCGCCGACCGTCGTCGGATCGATTCCTTTGACGACCAGGCCGCCGCCGTTGTCCTTATCCGTCGTCACCATCACCTCGCCGAGGACGAACGGGGTCGTGCCGAGCACTCCTTTTACCTTGCGGATCTTCTCCGTCACTTCCGGATACTCGGTGAACGAGTCCGAGTACTTGCTCACCATGATGTGCGCGTTGGTGCCGAGGATTTTCTGCTGCAGATCAATCTCGAAACCGCTCATCACTGACAGCACGATGATCAGCGCCATCACTCCCACGCCAACTCCGCCGACCGACAGCGCGGTCATCATTGCCGTGGGCGAATGCTCTTCGGTCCGGAGCTTGTCGAGCGCTTCGCTCGCCTTGAGCGGATCACTCATCCCCAGCGCCCGGATTCGCGTCCGCTCCACCGCGGCTTCGGCCGCTCTCATCATTGCGTAGATGATGAGGGGAGGAACGATTCCCAGCATCAGAACCACCAGGAGTCCCAGCAACAGCCGAGGGCGGAAGACGGCCGCGTGGCGCCTGGCAACGAACAACTCGAATCCGGCGCGCAGATCCACCTTGCCGCTGCCGGTCGCCACGAAGCCCGCGGTGATTCCCAAGATCATCATCAGCGACAAGCCGAGGAACACGAGCCAATAACCCAGCTCCGGACGGCCGATCAGGCTGGCGAGATAGGTAATCTCGCGCAGGCGGTACCCGAAGCGAAGCTGCAGCGCTGAGCTGCTGGACAGCAGGGTCAACCCGATCGGAATCGGCAAGCCGAAATAGAAGATGCCCACCGTCGCCTCGGGCACGGAAAGCCGGCGCGCGCGAGAAGCGCCGGCGAACCCGGCGGCGAACGCCACCGCAAAGGCGACCAGGAGGGAGATGGCAAAGGCGCTGACCGGGGAGGCGCGAAGCATTCCATGGGTGATCCCCCACTGCGCTGCGCCACCATTGCGCGGGGTCGGTCCAAAGCCCATTCCGCCGATCAGCGCGGTGTGGAGCAGCACCAACACCAGCTCGGAGACGAGAATCCCGCCGCCATACGCGAGCAGCGTGCCCCAGTAAAAGTCGGCGTATCGCGCGAGCGGCGGGTACAGCGCCGCCCCATGCGCTTCGCTCGCCTGTTCCCCGCCGGAAGCGGAGCGTCGGATGCCCAGCGCGATCAGCCCCCAGGCGATCGCCCAGAATCCTGCACCGGCAACGAAGAGCGGAGAGAAGCCCGCGAGGTCGCCGCGGCCCGGTGCGAGCGCGACGGCGATCGCCCGCAGCAGCGAAACCAGCGGGCCCCAACCGAAGGCCACCAATGCCAGCTCCGCGGCGGCATGGGCGGATGCGCCTGCCTTCCCAAAGGCAGTTGCCAGAAGGACGGCTCCGAAAAGGGCGATCAGCCCTCCCGCCCAGAGGAAGCCCCAGCGATAGGCAGTGTGGCGTTCGGCGATCACAGGTGCGTTCACTTCGGCAGCGGTTTGAGGAGCGGGAAGAGGATCGCGTCGCGGATCGACGGCGCGTTTGTAAAGAGCATCACCAAGCGGTCGATCCCGATTCCCTCTCCGGCGGTCGGAGGCAATCCGTGCTCGAGCGCTCGAATGTAGTCCTCGTCGTAATCCATGGTCTCCTGCCGGCCGCGACGCTTTGCTTCGACCTGGGCCAGAAAACGCTCGCGCTGATCCGCCGGGTCGTTGAGCTCGGAAAAGCCGTTCGCGATTTCCCTACCTGCGACGAACAGCTCGAATCGATCGGCAATTTCCGGACGGGCATCATTTCTTCGCGCCAGGGGACTCACCGCGGTGGGGAATTCGGTGACGAAGGTCGGTTGGATGAGGTGGTGTTCCACCCGGCTCTCGAAGAGTGCGGCGATCAGCTCGCCATGCGAAAGCCGATCGATCTCCGCCCGGCTCGCGATTGGGAGATTTAGCTCGGAAAGCGAGCTCAATTTACCATTCGATGCTCCTTCCGCCGAGGCAAGCAGCTCGCGCCGGAGCCGCTCCGGGTCCTCGAGGTCCTTGTCCGTCAAACCCGCGACTTGCTCGCGAATGGCTTCGACCATCGTCACCCGCTTCCATCCCCTTCCAAAATCCAGCGCATGACCTTGGTACTCGAATTTAAGCGTTCCCAGGACCTGTTGCGCCGCTCCGGAAAGCATCTCCTCGGTCAGCTGCATGTTGTCCTCGTAAGTCGCGTAGGCCTGATAGAACTCCAGCATGGTGAATTCGGGGTTGTGCTTGGTGCTGATGCCTTCGTTGCGAAAGTTCCGATTAATCTCGTAGACGCGCTCGAGGCCCCCCACCACCAGCCGCTTGAGATCGAGCTCGGGAGCGATGCGCAGAAAGAGGTCAATGTCCAGCGCGTTGTGGTGGGTGGTGAACGGCCGCGCCGCCGCTCCGGTCACCAGCGCGTGCAGCATCGGGGTCTCCACCTCGAGGAAGTCGCGCTCGTCGAGGAACCGTCGAATGAACCGGGTGAGCTCGGTGCGGATGCGGAACGTCTCTTTCACTTGAGGATTGGCGATCAAATCGAGGTAGCGCTGCCGATAGCGCGTCTCGACATCGACGAGTCCGTGCCACTTCTCAGGCAGGGGCCGAAGCGATTTGGTCAGCGGCAGAAACCGCGCGGCGGCGATCGTCAGCTCGCCGGTCTTCGAGCGGAACAGCTTGCCCGCGACGGCGACGAAGTCTCCGACGTCGACCATCTTGAACAGCTCATAGGCGGGCCCGAGGGCATCCTGTTTTAAGTGGACCTGAATCTCGCCGGATCGATCTCGAAGCTTGACGAACGCCGCTTTCCCAAAGGAGCGAATGGCAATCACGCGGCCGGCGACGTCGTACTCGGCAGCTTCCTTCTCGAGCTCTTCCGCCGTTTGCTTGCTTTGCTTGTCGATAATTTCCGCGGCAAGATTCTTCGGCCGGTAACCGTTCGCCCACGGGTTAACGCCGTGCTCGCGCCATTTGCGAGCCTTTTCCTGACGAAGGGCGTAGATCTCCTGCTCTTTGCCGTGCAGGTCGCCATCGTCGGGGATTTTCTGACTCATCTCGAGGAGGCAGCAGGCTAACACCAAGCTGCCGCGACGCTAAACTTAGGTTTCGCCCGCCGGAATTTCGAGCATTCCCGGCCCGAGCGGCCAATGTGCCTTCATCCTACTCGGGGATAGCGCGATTCGGATTTTTCACGCCGAGCAGCTCGGCGGTAATGAACTCTTCAAGCTCGCCGTCCAAGACTGCATCGACGTTGCCCTTTTCCACGCCGGTCCGGTGGTCCTTCACCAAACGGTACGGGGCGAGCACATAGCTGCGGATCTGCGATCCGAACTCGATGTCCTTCTTCTTGGCCTCGACCTCCTGCCTCGCCATTTCCCGTTTCTTGATCTCCTCCTCGTGAAGTCGCGAGCGCAGGATTTTCCAAGCGACGTCGCGGTTGGCGTGCTGAGAACGCTCGTTCTGAACGGCGACGGTGATTCCCGTCGGCAAGTGCGTGAGCCGGACGGCAGAGGAGGTCTTGTTCACCTTTTGGCCGCCGGCGCCCGAGGCTCGGAACACGTCCACTCTGACGTCCTTTTCCGGGATATCGATCCGGATCTTCTCGTCCAATTCGGGCCAGACGTAGACCGCGGCGAAAGCGGTGTGGCGGCGCGCGTTCGCGTCGAAGGGGCTGATGCGCACCAGGCGATGGACGCCGTTTTCGGCCTTGAGAAAGCCGTACGCATACTCCCCCTTCACCGAAACGGTCGCGTTTTTGAGCCCTGCCTCCTCGCCCTCCACGTAATCGGTGATCTCCACTGCCCAGCCCTTGCGCTCGCAAAAGCGGGTGTACATCCGCAGCAGCATCGCCGCCCAATCCATCGAATCGGTCCCGCCGGCGCCCGCGTTGATCGTCAGGTAGCAATTGTTCCGGTCGTTCTCACCGGCGAGCATGCGGTTGAGCTCGAGCGAGGAAATCGTCTTTTCGACCGCGTCCAGCGCAGCATCCGCCTCTTGCGCAGTGGACGAGTCGTTCTCCTCGGCGGCGAGAGAAGCGAGGACGTGAGCGTCCTCGAGCTCTCGCTCGGCTTTCTCCATGGACAACAGCGTCAGCTCAAGGCTGGCTTTTTCTTTGAGCAGTTCCTGGGCCCGAACATTGTCATCCCAGAAGTTGGCTTGCGTCGCTTCTCTCTCGATCAGCGCGATCCGGGACCGCTTGCGATCGAGGTCAAAGATGCCCCCGGAGTGCCGACAAGCGCGCGCGCAGGTCGCCAATGCGTTCAGTTTGGTCGACGGGCATCGAAGGCCTCTTGGTCAGTCGAGACAGTTGAAGGGTAAGACTCTAACTCGCAGCAACATACCCCGTATGAACACTGCATCATATTAGGCCGCGATCGCCGAGCAGTCGCTGTTCCATCGCGGCCATGGTGCAAGCCTCGGTACGCGTGTGGTGATCATAACCTAATAAATGCAACAGCCCATGCGCCAGGTAGCGCTCGAGCTCGCCCCGAACGGCCGCTGCCGAGCCGCGCGCCCGCCGCGCCGCAGTGTCGAAGGAGAGGACCACGTCGCCCAGGACGGCCGCCCCTCGAGGAAGCGTCGGCCAATCGCCCGCCGGGAAGCTGAGCACATCGGTGGCCTCGTCCTTCCTGCGCCAGCGGCGATTGAGCCGGCGAATTGCGCTGTCGCCCACCACCAAAATCGAAAGCTCGCATTCCCGCAGTGCCAGGCGGCTGAGAAATCGCCGAGCAGCTCGAGCCAACGTCGGCCCGGTCGTTCTCGCCCGCGGGTGCAGCACCCGAACAGCGACGCGGTTCGGCGCGCGCCCTCGAGGAGCAATTCGAAGCACTGCCGGCGTCTGCTTGCCTCGCCTCAGGCTTGCCGTCCCACTTTCGCTTCGCCGACTTTGCCGCCGCTCACGATGCTCACCGGCCTGGATACGTCGCCCGGGCGAGCGCTTCCCGCGGAGGCGCTCGGATACTCCGGGCGCGCGTGGTAGATGCCTTCGAGCGTGCGCACGAACGACTGGGCGATGAGATTGAGGTCCCGCAGCGTGAGGTCGCAGTCGTCGAGCTGTCCTTCGGAGAAGATTACGTTGATCAGCTTGTGGACCAGCGCGCTGAGGTTTGCGCTCGAGGTCTCGGGGACCGTTCTCGAGGCAGCTTCGACCGCGTCGGCGATCATCACCAGCGCGGCCTCTCGGAACTGCGGCTTGGGTCCGGGGTAGCGGTAGAGGTTCTCGTCGATCGGCTGCGGACTCTCTTTTCCCTCTTGTTCCTTGAGCGCTTTGTGGTGGAAGTAGCCTACCAGCCGAGTGCCGTGATGTTGGGGAATGGCGTCGGCCACCAGCTTCGGCAATTTGTATTGGCGCGCCATTTCCATTCCGTCGGTGACGTGGCGCTTGATGATCACCGCGCTCATCCCCGGTGCCAGCGCGTCGTGTCGATTTTCGCCCTTTTGATTCTCGCCGAAGTAGAGCGGATTCTGCCCTTTGCCGATGTCGTGATAGTAGGCGCAGCTTCGAGCGAGCAGGGGGTTGGCGCCAATCACTTCCGCCGCCCCCTCGACCAGACTGCCCAGGATGATCGAGTGATGGTACGTGCCGGGCGCCTGGACAATCAGCTCCTTCAGCGCGGGGTGGTTTAGGTTTGCCAGCTCGAGCAGCCGAATGTCCGATGCATAGCCGAAAGTGGCCTCGATCAGCGGGGTGAGCGCCAAGACGATCATCGGGATGGCAACCGAATTGCCCACGAAAGAGACCACCGCGGTGATCAGCGCATCAGCCGACAGGCCCTTTCCCGCGGCGAGCGCGAAAAACAGGACGGTGGGGATGCTCACCGCGCCAACCATCACCCCCGCTCTGAAAATGCCCATCCGGTCCTTCGCCTTGGCGACTCGGTCAGCGGCTACCAGCGAACCCACCAGCGCGTAGACCCCGAACGGGAGCGAGTTTCCGAGCATGACTCCGCCCAGGGAGGAGAGGACGATCGCGAAGAAGAGGGCCAGCTCCTGGTTCAAGAGGAATCTCACCAACATCGCGCCCGCGGCGACGGGAATCGCGTAGTACAGCGCCTCGGCGGGGATCCGACTGTACTTGTCGTGAACCGCGTCGGCCATGGTAACCGAGAGCCGGATCAACCCGAGCATCGCGATCAACAGAGAGCCAAGCAGCAGCGCATCCTTTCGCGAGGGATGAAAGCGTTTGAAAGCGGCTCGGTGAAACGCGTATGCCGCGGCGACCAGCAGCGCCACCAGGCCCGCTCCGCCCAATTGGACTTCGAAGAAATCCAACTGATTGGTTTGCGCGCGCATCGTCTTGAGAATGGCCAGGTGGGTTTCGTCGATCAGCTCGCCGTCGCCGATCACCTTCTGACCCTTCTTCACCTGGATCACCGCGTCTTTGACGAAGTCGGACGCCTGGTTTCTGCGAGCCTCGGTCTCGGCGATGTTGACGGTGAGGTTCGGCCGGATCTGGCGCTTGGCCAGCCTCAGCACGGCGCGACGAAGCGCCGTGGGAGAGTCGGGAAGAAAGTAGCCCGGCAGCGACGCAAAGCGATCCAGCTCGGCTTTGGTCTCTTGCACGTCGTTGACGATGGGAGGCGCGACGGAGCTGATCAGCTCGCCGCCGGTGCCCAGGGTCCGAACGGTGATTCCCTGCCCGCCTGACTGCGACAGTTCGTCGCGCAAGGTTGCGACGGGCGCATGATACGCGCGATCGACCAGAGCGAGCGCGGCCACCTCCGTCTTCTGTGAAAAGCGCGCCGCTACCAGCGCCTGAAAATCCTCGTCCTCCATCGGGAACAGCCTGTGCTCAAAGAAGCGCCGCTCTGCCCATAGACGCGTAGCGAGCAGCTCATCGCTGAAGGCCGGTGCAGACTCGGCTTTTCGCCTCTTCCGCGCCGCCGCGCTCTGATCCTCAGCCGCCGCCCGAGCCGCTGCGGCCTTTTCGGCGGCCGCCTCGCTCTCGAACTGGCCGACCACCTCGCGCATTGCCAAGAACGCGTCGTGAATGGCTTGCCTCACTTCGCCTGCGACCGCCGGGTTGTAGTCGTACACCGGGCGCACCGAGTTCCGAGCCTCTTGCCGCCTTTGCTCGGTCAGCGCCTGATTGATGATTTGGTAGTCCCGCCCGGCTTTGAATCCGGATGGCGAAGCGGAGTGGAACGGCTTTCCAAGATCCTCGCGGCTCAGGTCCGGTATCTGTTGCGAGTAGAGGGATGGGGAGATGACGAATGCCGCCGCCGCGGAGACGACGAGCAGCAACCCGGCGTGCGCCAGTCCGCTCACCCATCGCGGCGGCAGGGAGAAGCGCGAGGCGAGCACCTGGATGCGGGTTCGAGCTTCCGGTTGGTCTTTTCGTTGCTGAGTCTCCGGCATGGCACGACCCTAAGGGCGTCTCGGAAATGTTTCAAGAACGCTCGCGGTCGCACCCGCGGCCGCAGGACCCGCTTTGCTACCTTCGGAGATGCCGCTGGGTTGCACCTGGGGCTTCAGCTTCAGATCACGATGCGTTGACCGAGCCGTCCGAAGGTGAATCGGAGGCCGTCTTTGCTCCCCCGTTGTCGCTCGGTGCGGTTGGCTGCCCCAGGTCTCGCGCGTACGCCCGGATGACCTCCTGGACCAGCGGATGGCGCACGACGTCGATTTCGCTGAAGTTGGCGAATGCGATGCCTTCGATGTTGCTCAAAATTTGACTGGCGTGAACCAGGCCTGATCCGCGGCCGGCCGGTAAGTCCACTTGAGTTACATCGCCGGTAATCACCGCTTTGCTGTTGAACCCGAGCCGAGTGAGAAACATCTTCATTTGCTCGATGGTCGTATTCTGCGCTTCGTCGAGAATGACAAAGGCGTCGTTCAACGTGCGGCCGCGCATGAATGCGAGCGGCGCCACCTCGACGGTTCCCTGCTCCAGCAGTTGCGCGGCCCGCCCGACGTCCAGCATGTCGTGGAGCGCGTCGTACAGCGGCCGCAGGTAGGGGTTCACCTTCTCCGCCAGATCGCCGGGGAGGAAGCCGAGCTTCTCGCCGGCCTCGACCGCGGGGCGGGCAAGGATGATTCGCTTGCACTTGCGCTCCTGCAAGGCCGCCACAGCCATCGCCATCGCCAAGTAAGTCTTGCCGGTACCGGCGGGTCCAATCGCGAACACGATGTCGTGCGCGCGGATCGCATCGACGTACCGCTTCTGAGCGATGCTCTTCGGCACCACCTGCCGGTTGCCAGCGCGGGTGAATACCGGGCCGACGAAGACCTCCTTCAGGCTCGGCGAACCGCGACCAAGCACCTTGATCGCCTGTTCGACATCCTCGCGGTAAACCGACCGCCCCCCGCGAATGAGATTTCCAAGCTCCTCGACCAGCTTTACCGCGAGGGCAAGAGCCTCCGGCGAACCGGTCAGGTGCAGCTCGGTTCCCCTCTGACCGACCCGCACTCCCAAGCGGCGCTCGATGATTTTCAGGTTTTCGTTCTGCCCACCGCCGAGGCTTCGAGCGATTTCGTTGTCGCCCAGGTCAACCTTCGCGGTGGAGGCAAGCTCCGGCTTCTCGACGGTGAATGGCCGCAACTCGTTCAGTTCCTCCTTAGACCAACCGTTCCCGTGCCAGCACCCGCTCGCCAGAGCGCAGCACAAGCATGAATTTAGCGCAGCGGCGGCAACAAAATGAAGTCACCGTTCTGCAACTTCCGATAGTAATAACTTTCCCGCCATGGGAAGTGAAGATCCTCCTGCGCAACCAGGCCAACCTCCACCAGGGCACTGAGTTTCTCCGGCGGCGGCCCGCGTTCCAGCTTGTACATCTCCAGCGCCGCCTGCAGCCGACGGAGCTGGGCTCGGGAAATCACCCGCTGGGCCGCTGGATCCACATATTGCGACGTGGAGGCGCTCATCAGCGTCGCAGCGTGCGTGTTCAGGCGGGGCGCCGAGAACGCAAGACCGGCCAGGACGGCGCTGATGGCGATGATTCGAGCGGCCCTGCCCGCCAGGCTGGCGGGTAATGACCGACCCACGTCGTGAGCCTTTCCACGCCCGACGGGCGGGATGGCGCGCAGGTACTCGAGGTTGACCAGCTTGCAAAGCGCCTTGCAGGACTCGAACTCGCCCAGGCACGACAGGTCGATCAGCTTGCGGACGTCGCGGCCGGACCCGACCAGCTCGAACATCGTCCGTTCCTCAAGACCGAGGCTCTGGAACTCGCCGGCAAACGGGTCATCGAAGCCCAGTGAATCGTGCTGACCTCCGGTCGCGGGAGGAATTTCCTTGAGCCGCTCGAAGGTCATTTCGTAGCTGGTGATGCGCTTTCGAACCAGGGGCCACTCGTCCACCATCCGAAAGCCTTCCATCAGGACGGATTCCGCTCGCAAGGAGCGGATCGGCTCTGCGTCCAGCTCCACCTCCCCAGGCTCGAACTCGTACGTTCCGCTCTTCCAGCTGAAGAGTTTGTAGAGGGTCTCGGTCGCCTGGAGCTGACGCATCTGCGCCAGCTTTTCCGGGGTTACCACTCGGCTTGAAACGAGAACATCCCCGATCCGCTGGAGGGTGCGCTTCTGCATTTCCAGCGCCTGCTCGAGCTGCTGCTGGGTGATGATCTCCGCGCGCACCAGCAGGTTTCCGAGAAGGTCCTTCTTCTTCTTGAACGCGCTCTCGACCTGGACGATGTTGCCGTCCTTGAATCCGAGCGACACCTCCGCGTCTTGAGACTTCAAGATCAGCGTTCCGCTCTTCTGTTGTTGAGCGATGAGCTGGAGGATGTCGGCGATCCCGAAGTCTTTGAGCGTTCCCCTGAGGGCCATGGTCTAGGACTGCTGCTTGTAGAGGCCACGCAGCGACAGGAGGTACACGGCGATCAGCGCTGCGGCCAGAGGGGTAAGCCGGACGAACAGCGGCTCGGCGCCGTACGGGTATCGCACCACGCCGTGCCGAAAAATGATGTTGAACAATGCAAACAGAAAGGAAAAGGCGTAGAGCGCGCCGCGGATCGGCAGCCCGGAGAAGACATGTCCCGCTCCCGAGCAGAGCAATCCGAAGACGTAGGTCAGCTTGTCCGTGCGCGCGCGGAACTGCGCAATCTCGATCTGCTTGCGAATCTTCACCGCGGGCTCCACCACGTTCTTGCGCGCAAACACGTTGACGCATTGCTGGCACAAAGCGCTGCCGGCGCTGAGCTCGGGATCGCAGCGCCGGCAAACGGGGCGGCCGCAACGCAGGCAAGCCTTCGCCGTTTTCGCCCGGCGCAGCGCCGCACCCAGACCGCTGAGGGCAAGAACGACCGCGATCGGATAAAGCCAGGCAATCGAGGGATCGACATTGCCCAAAAGCTGAAGCGAGAGTTGCGACTCGACTTTCACGTCGCGATCGCCCTCGTCTAGAAGTTGGAGGATTTCGGCCGACGAGAGCGCCGGGCTGAGCAGCGCGCGGTTCAAAAGCAGCTCTTGGCCCGCGTCTTTCACGGGGATGAGCGATGGCTGAAGCCGCTGAACCACGTCGGCCGCATTTTGCGCCTTCTGCACGTCGGCCACCGCGGCCTCCGGAGCCGAGCCGGCGGCGCGCCGAGAGTAAAGGACGAAGAGGTTGTAGAACGGCGCAACGGATTGAGGGTCGAGCGAGCCGGCGGTGGTGTACGCCTCCGCCGCGCCCTCGACGTCGCCCTTGGCGAGCATGGCGTTTCCAAGGTTGGTGAGCAGCCTCGGTTCATTGCTCCGCTTCGCTGCCGCCAGCTCAAGATGCGCGGTTGCCGCGTCCAGGCGGCCGCGCCGAAGCTCGTAGCGGCCCAACGCGAACAGCTCGTCGAACTGCGCCGTCTTGTCCCTCGCGCGCCCGCTGATCAAGCTCGCCGAGCGGCTCGCTTCGGGCCCGCCGCGCTCGAGCTGGTAGACTTCCTCGGCGATCGTCCCCGGAAAGCTCGATGCGGACGCGATCCACCGGGCCGCCGATGGCGCGAGCGCCACCAACGCAATCAGAATGCAAACCACCGCGCGTTCAGCCCCCGACAGGTAGGCGGCCGCAGCGGCGAAAAGAACGAGAATGGCGGGCATTGCTCCGAGCCGAAGCACCATCGGAAGGCTCAAGACCACCAACGCGAAGATGGCGGACTGCCAACGCATCGCGGCCTGTGGAAAAAAGTGGTGGAAGTCGTGGAGGAGCAAGCGCGCAACGCGCAGGACCAAGACCGCGATCACCGCCAAGGTGGTAGCGAGCAAGGCGAGAAGCATGCAGACGCCGAGATCCGCGATCGCTGGCCGGCTGTAGCGCGGATCTGTAAAGGCGCACCGCACCGCTTGCACCAGCTCGCCGATGTAGCGGGAGACGTCCGCGGGATCGGCAAAGGCGTACGTCCGCGCGAGCATCAGGTGCGCGTGCGGAAGATCGGGCGCGAGCTCCACCGCGGCGGTCGCCAGCCCCACCGCGCCCATCGCGTCATTCGATTTCATCTGGGCCTCGGCGGCGCGGACGAAACCAATGCTGAAGGCGTCCAGGTCGGCGATTCCAAGCTCGCTCTTCAGCGACAGCAGATCGCGCTGGGCAGATTCCGCCGACTTAGCGTCTTGATCCAGTGTCCCGCGCCTCCATCGGCTCCAAGCGGAGAAGAGGTCCTCGTCGGTCGCCTTCGGGATAGTCAGGGGCTTGAAAGAGCGGACCGGCTCCGAGGTCGCATGCGGGGGCGCCGCGGGATTCGAGGGCGTGGCCGACTTGCGCGGGCTCTGCGAAGGCGCGGCCTTCTTTGGAGCAGACGGCTCTGCGCCCGAGCTGTCCGTCGCTGTGGGCGGAGGCAAGGGCTTGGGCAGCGGAGGGGGGCGCAGCGACGGCCGCAGCTCATCGATCGGAACCGGTGGCTCGACCTGAGCCGAGCCAGCCGATGCGAGGACAAAGCTCAGGACAGCACCCAGTATCGGGGCGTGTCGGAATGGAATCCGCAAGGGTGGCATCCAATGATAGACGACTGCTTCGGTACGACAGTAGGCGCCAGGCGCCCGCGCGACGGGCGTGGGTGCCCAGGAGCAAACGATGAAAGGCAACGCCGGCACCGAACTCGAGCGCTTGGTGGAGATCATGGCCCGGTTGCGCGCCGAGGGCGGTTGTCCCTGGGACCGCGAGCAGGATCTGCGCTCGCTGCGTCCTTACCTGATCGAGGAAGCCTACGAGGTCCTCGAGGAAATGGATCTCGCGGTGCAAGGCGGGCCATGGACGCCCTTGTGCGAAGAGCTTGGCGACCTGCTTTTCCAGATCGTCTTTCACGCGCAGCTCGCCGGCGAGCGCGGGGAGTTCGACATGTCCGACGTATGCCGCGCGATCTCGGACAAGATCGAGCGTCGGCACCCGCACGTCTTTGCAGACGCAAAGGTCGGCAGCACCTCCGAGGTCCTGGCGAACTGGGCGCGCCTGAAAGCCGACGAGAAGCGCCGGAGGACCGGGGCGGAGGGGTCGGTGCTGGACGGCGTTCCAGCGGCGGCACCGGCGCTTTTGCGCGCCGAGCGGTTGACCGAAAAGGCGTCGCAAATCGGCTTTGATTGGCCGAACATGGAGGGCGTTCGCCGAAAGCTCGACGAAGAGCTGGCTGAGCTCGATCGGGCGATCGCCGCGCGCGATCGACACGCGCTCGAGCATGAGCTGGGCGATGTTCTTTTCACCCTTGCGAACCTCGCTCGATTCGTCCGCACGCCGCCCGAAGACGCCCTGCGCCAGGCGATCGCCCGCTTCGTGCGGCGGTTCCATCGCGTGGAGGCCGGCCTGCGCGCCGAGGGAATCGCCCCGGGTCACGCAACGCTCGAGCAGATGGAGAGGCACTGGGAAGCGGCGAAACGAGAAGAAATGACGCCGAGCAAAATCGCCTGAGCGTTTTTCAGCGATAAGTCTTCTTTCAAACTTTTCCACAACCGCTGTGAAGAATCTGGGGAGAAGGCTGTGGAGACCGACAATCTTCAAGGCGAGCCCGCCGCCGGATGCACGGGCATGCTGACCGCTTCCGCGATAAAGTTTTTGTCGAGCGCGCGGCAGGTTAGGCCATCGAGAACCTCGACTTGTCCACAGTGCAACGCTGGTGGCGAGGAGTGCGCACAGGTCGCACCTGACCAGTTGGGCCGCAGCACCTTCTGAGCGCGAACCACCTTGACGGCGTGGGCGCGGCGCTGTACTAGCAGCGCTCCCTTTCGCCGTACCTTGCGGAGTGGCCCTTGGCAAATACGAAGTCTGCTCAAAAGCGGAACCGTCAAGCGCAGAAGCGACGGCTGCGAAACGCCTCGGTGAGAACCGCAGTACGGTCCGCGGTGAAGCGCGCCCGCGACGCGATCGCCGCGAAGGATCCGATCAAGGCCGGCGAAGCACTGCGCGCGGCGACCCGGACCCTGGGAAAAGCAGCCTCAAAGGGAGTCTTGCACCCGAGGAACGCCGCGCGGCGAATCGCACGGCTGGCCCATTCTCTGGCCAGCGCCATCAAGCGGGCTTAGACCGCAGCGCAAGTGTATCACGTCGCGATCCCTAGGTGCTTGAGCGCAGGCTGAAGCGAATCCCAAACGCTCTCGATCCGCTGAACGACGGCTGCGCGGCGCCCGCCGATCCCCAGATCCAAGCTCCGCGAGCGACCATCGCGAGTCTTCAGAATCAGCGAGTACCGCTTTTGCAAGAAGCAGGCGGCGACCGCGAGCAGGACAACCAGTGCGAGCGCCCCCCGGAGAAGCCAATGCGACGAGAAGATCAAGCCGATAAACGCCAATGCGCCGATGGCCAGGCTCTCCCAAACTGGGCGGCTGAAGAGGCTGACGCGTTCCAGCTGCTCAACCTTCGCGATCACCGGCTGACCCGAACGCGGGTACCACTCCAATCGCCGCGCGGAAAGACGGATTCGCCTGGCCAGGCCGAGATCCCCTTCCAGAAAGGGCTGGTACGCCTGCAACACGCGGTCTCGCCCGCTCGATGGAACTTGCGCGAAAGGCGGCGGCAAGCCGGCGCCGCAAAAGATGCACGATTCGCCCGCGCGCTGAGGCCGGCCGCATTGCCCGCACATCACGAGAGGTTCCGCCGGCATTGCGAGCCTAGGAAGCGACGAAGTTGATCAGTCGCTTGGGAACAAAGACGACCTTGCGGACCGATTTGCCGGCGAGACTTGAACGAACTTTCTCATCGGCCTCGGCGGCGGCGCGAACCTCGGCTTCCCCAGACTCCGCTGCCACCCGGATTTCAGTCCGCAGCTTCCCATTGACCTGGACCGCGTAGGGAAGGACCTCATCGACCACCAGCGCAGGATCGTATTTGGGCCAGGGCTGGTCGGCCACCAGCTGCGAGTGCCCGTATGCTTCCGAAATCTCCTCGCTCAAATGGGGCGCGAAGGGGCTGAGCACGATGGTCAGGATGTGAATCGCCTCCGCCATCGCCGCGCGCTCTGCAGCCGTCTGCACGCGCTCGACCAAATAGAGCGCGTTCACGAACTCCATAATCCCCGCGATCGCTGTATTGAATGACAGCCGCTCGATCGCTTCGCCGACGCGCTTGAGGCACTTGTGCGCCGCGCGGCGGATCTGCAGGGCAGCCGGCTCGGCGGTTCCATCGTGTTTGGCGCCCGCCACTTTGGACTGGTATTGGAATGCGAGCGTCCAAACGCGCTTCAGAAAGCGGTTCGCGCCCTCGACCTGGTCGTCGGACCAATCGATGTCCCTCTCCGGCGGCCCGGCGAACAGCACGTAGGTGCGGGCCGTATCCGCGCCGAATTTCTCCACCAGTGGAGTCGGCGCGATGACGTTGCCCCAGCGCTTGGACATCTTTCGGCCGTCGGGGCCGTTGACGATTCCCTGGGTGACGAGGCGCTGGACGGGCTCGTCCATCGGGGTCAGACCCATTTCCTTCATCAGCCGGGTCCAGAAGCGAAAGTAGAGCAAGTGCATCACCGCGTGCTCGGGGCCTCCGATGTAGATGTCCACCGGCAGCCATCGCCTCGCCTGCGCTGGGTCAAAGGGCGCCAGCTCGTAATGCGGCGACAGGTATCGCGCGTAGTACCAGCTCGAGTCGACGAAGGTATCCATCGTTTCCACCTCGCGCCGGGCCGGCCCGCCGCACCTGGGGCAAGTGGTGTTCACAAACGAAGGAACCTTCGCCAGCGGCGGCTCGCCCTTACCGGTGAGCACGGCGTGGACGTCGATGTCGGGCAGCAGCACAGGCAGCTGGTCTTCGCGCAACGGAATGCCGTTGCCGGACGGGTCGCATTTTTCGCAGTAGACGATCGGGATCGGCGTTCCCCAATACCTCTGGCGGGAGAAGCCCCAGTCCTTCTGGCGGTAGGTCACCGTTCCCTTGCCGAGGCCGCGACCTTCGAGAGCAGCCGTCATCCGGCGTCGAGCCTCCGCTGACTCCAGCCCGCTGAACTCACCCGAGTCGCTCAGAACTCCATCGTCGGTGAACGCCGCGCTCAGCTCGCTGCCGGCGGGGAGCTTGGGACCATCCTTCGGCTGCACCACCACCTTGATCGGCAGCCTGTACTTGCGGGCGAACTCGAAGTCGCGTTGGTCGTGCGCGGGCACGCTCATCACCGCTCCGGTGCCGTATTCGACCAGCACGAAGTTGGCGATCCAGATTGGCACTTCCTCTTTGCTCAGCGGATTGATCGCGTAGGCGCCGGTGAACACGCCCTCCTTTTCTGCGGCGTCGGCGATCCGTTCGACGCCGTGGAGCGATGCCATCCGCGCCGAGAATCTCTCCACTTCAGCGCGCTGCGCCGGCGCGGTGATCTTCGGAACCAGCTTGTGGTCCGGCGCCAACACGACTGCGTTGCAGCCGAAGATGGTGTCAATTCGAGTGGTAAAAATTCGAACCGAATCGCGGGTGCCCTTGACCGCGAAGTCCGCCTCGGTGCCTTCCGAGCGACCGATCCAGTTTCTCTGCATCGTGGTGATCCGCTCGGGCCACTCCCTCAGCTCGTCCAGGGCCTGGAGCAACCGATCGGAATACCGGGTGATGCGGAAGGCCCACTCCGGCATCTCCTTTTCGATCACCGGCGAGCCGCATCGCTCGCAGGTGCCTTCCTTGACTTGCTCGTTGGCGATCACCGTCAGGCAGCTGGTGCACCAGTTCACCTTGCTGAAGCGCCGATAAACCATGTCGCGCGCCAGCAGCTTGAGGAAGAACCACTGATTCCAACGGTAGTACTCCGGATCGCAAGTCGCGATCTCGCGGGTCCAGTCGTAAGAGAAGCCGAGCGACTGAAGTGTGCTCTTGAAGGAAGCGATGTTCTCGCGAGTGCGGATGGCCGGATGGACGCCGTCCTTGATCGCCGCATTCTCCGCGGGCAGACCGAATGCGTCCCAGCCCATCGGGTGGATGACATCAAAGCCGCGCAGCCAGTAATAGCGCGCGTACACCTCGCCGATGAGGTAGTTGCGAACGTGCCCCATGTGCATCTGGCCGCTCGGGTACGGAAGCATCTCGAGGACGTATTTCTCGGGAGCCTTCGGCCGCCGCCCCGCGAGGAACACGCCGGCCTCATCCCAGCGCTTTTGCCATTTTGCCTCGAAGGTTTTCGGCTCGTATCGCTCCTGCATCGCCATGGCAGTAACTCTTACGAGACGAAATCGTCGGACGCAACTCGAGCGCGGCAGATCTGCGCGGATCGGGTAGAGTGCCACTCCCATGGCTGCCCCCGTTGTGCGGATCGCCGAGATCGCCAAACACGTGAACCAGGAAGTCGAGCTGCGCGGCTGGCTCTACAACAAGCGTTCGTCCGGAAAGCTCCACTTTCTCCAGATCCGCGACGGCTCCGGAATCATCCAGGCAGTCGTGTTCAAGGGCGACGTCAGCCCCGAGGAGTTCGAGAAGGCGGACCACATTGGCCAAGAGACCTCGGTGAAGGTCCGCGGCTTGGTGCGCGAGGACAAGCGAAGCCCGATCGGATTCGAGCTGAGCGTCAAGGCGCTGGAGGTGGTCCAGGAGGCGCACGAATATCCGATCACGCCCAAAGAGCACGGAGTCGCCTATCTGATGGAGCGGCGGCACCTCTGGCTGCGGTCGGCCCGCCAAACGGTAATTCTCCGCGTGCGCCATACGGTGGAGAAGGCGATTCGCGATTTCTTCGACACCAACGGCTTTACGCTGGTCGACGCACCGATTTTCACGCCCGCAGCATGCGAGGGAACGAGCACGCTTTTCGAGGTCCCCTACTTCGATCTGGGCAGCGCCTATTTGACCCAGTCCGGCCAGCTATACATGGAAGCCGCGGCGATGGCGCTGGGAAGGGTATACTGCTTCGGCCCGACGTTCCGCGCCGAGAAGAGCAAGACCCGCCGGCACTTGACCGAGTTCTGGATGGTCGAGCCGGAGGTCGCTTACATGGACCTCGAGGAGGACATGGATCTCGCCGAGGACTTGACCTGCTTCATCGTTGAAAGGGTGCTCGACAAACACGGCAGGGAGATCGAATCGGTCCTCGAGCGATCCACGGCGCCGTTGCAGAATGTGAAAAAGCCCTTCCCGCGAATCACCTACTCAGAGGCGATCGAAAGGCTTCAGAAAGTCGGTCATCCGATCGTGTGGGGCGACGATTTCGGAGGAGACGAAGAGACGGCGCTCGCAAACCAGTTCGATCGCCCAGTGATCATTCACCGATATCCTGCGTCTCTGAAGGCGTTCTACTTCAAGAGGGATCCAACGGATTCGAAGCTCGCCCTCGGGATCGACGTCCTCGCCCCAGAGGGGTACGGGGAAATCATCGGCGGCGGTCAGCGCGAAGACGACCTGCAGACGCTCGAGCGGCGGATCGAGGAATTTCATCTTCCGCGCGAGGCATTCAGCTGGTACCTGGATCTGCGCAGCTACGGCAGCGTCCCGCACTCCGGGTTCGGGATGGGGGTTGAGCGAACCGTCGCCTGGGTTTGCGGTCTCCACCACGTTCGAGAAACCATTCCGTTCGCTCGGATGATGGAGAGGATCACGCCCTGAGAGTCGGCTCAGGGAGCGGTGACATCGAATCGATCGAACACCGCGCCCAGCCATCGAATGGCGAGGAGCAGCTCGACAGCGATCAGGCCGGTCGCGAGCGCGCTGGCCACGAGCAACGCTCCGTAGTGCAGAGCGCTGCGCAATACAACCCCGACGATTCCGCCGACGATCACCGACGGCAGGAGCACGAAGAAGAAGACGACCAGCGTGCCGGCGACGGTGAGTAGGCGCTGCCCGAGCGCCTCGATGCCACAGGCGTGCCCGGGATCGAACGCGACCCAGGCGGGAAACAGAAGCACGCCCGCGTTCTGTATTGCCAGATTCGTCAGGACCAGCGCCGGAGCCAGCATCGCCGCGCTGAGCGCGATCGCGACCCGGTCAAAGACGTCGATACCGGGAACGGGATATCCCGCGGACAGTGTGAATGCCGCCGCTATCAGTGCCCACTGCAGGCCGGCGACGATCAGCCCAGGGCCGAGCATCTCCGCCCGAACCACTTCTCGACCAGTCATCGGAAAGGAGCGGAGAATGTCGATCTGGCCGAGATCCTGGCGGAAGTCGATCCGCATTGTGCTGGGTGCGATCAGGACGAGCATCGGGACCAGGCCTGCGCACGCAGCTCCCAACACTGGGCCGACCGGAAACCTCTTCATCAACATCGCCGAGCCAGCGAGGACGGTGGCGATCAGGAACAACAGCATGCGAGGAACCGACACGCGCACTGCGGCGATCAGATTCTTCCAGATGAGCGCGACCTCCGGTCGACCGACGGAGGCGAGGTGGAACGGCACCAGCCGATTCTTCACCACCGGACCACCGCTACCGCGCCTGGAGCGCCGGGCCTCCAGCGCCCGCGCGCGCCGCTCGGCCGCCTCAACCGACGCCTCCTCGAAGGAAGTGTTGCTGGAGAGCACCCAGGCGTAGTGAATCGCGAAAATCGCCAACGCGGGCGGCAGCGATGTCGCGAACGTCGACGGATCTCGCGCCAGGGCCACGCGAATCGGGGCGCGCACCGGAAACAGCACCCAGGAAAGCGGCGGCGAGGACATCAGCGAAGATATCCAGGCGGCCACGCTGTCCCAGCTCCAGGCGCTGGGCGTCTCCGGCTTGTTGACCGCGAGCACCCACCACGCAACGGCAGCGATGGCCGCGAGTGCGATCGCCAGCGTCCCCAGCCGCCTCTTCAACCCGAAGCGGCCCCCCTCGATCAAGCCGGCCCGCGTCAGCGTCGCCCCCGTCAGGTGCAGGTTTAAAGTGGCAAGGCAAAGCCACGCCCCGACGAGGAACATCAGCGGTTGGCCGGTCATCCACCGAGCGGAGAAGAGGGTCATGATCAGCGCGCTGAAGAATGTGCGGAGCAGGCTTTTACCAAGCCGAAAACTGAGCAGCGCTCGCCGGGTGACCGGCGCGGGAAAGAGGAATTGAATTTCGGCATCGGTGAAGGTCAGCTCCGCCTTGTCGCCTCCGAAGAGCCAGGTGGACGCGATGCTGATCATCGCGCCGAGGATCAGCGGCACCTGTATCAGCTCCAGAGCCTCCGGAGGCAGCTGCATCCCTGCGCCGGAGAATCGAACCCGGCGCCCAAGCACGGCCCAGAAGTAAAATGCCCCTGCGAGGGTGGCGATGAGGTACTTGGGCTGCCGCATGCGCTGAATCTGGCGCCGAATCCGATTCCGGATTCCCGC
>Ga0126384_10000320_pt1 | contig 25783 bp, 23 predicted proteins | sample PanSoiMetPlot_36_FD_92543 | JGI IMG/M metagenome (GOLD analysis project Ga0126384, IMG submission 92543) | Tropical forest soil microbial communities from Panama - MetaG Plot_36 | ecosystem: Environmental > Terrestrial > Soil > Tropical forest > Bulk soil | place: Panama | collected 2016-02-17 | reverse complement strand
CGGGCGGCGGCCTTGTCACCGTCAAGCTCTCTGCCAAGGGAGATATGAAGGGCGTCACAATCGACGACACGCTCATGAAGCCCTCAGAAAAGGAGATCGTGGCGGATCTTATCGTCGCCGCGCATGCCGACGCGCGGCGCAAGGCTGAGACGCTGCTGCAGGAAAAGATGAAGAGCGTTGCCGGCGGCTTGCCGCTGCCGCCGGGCCTGAAATTGTTTTGAAAGACGTCTGACCGCTGGCGAGCTCGGCGGAACAGCGTCGAATGGAGGTCGCTGGTGGAAAAAGACATCGACATGCAGGCTTTGTCGGCCGCGATTGCGGGATTTTTAGCGTGTCACGTGCTGACCTGTCGCTTCCTCGTGCACGAGGGAGTGGTCGATAAGGATCGCTTCACGGCCTACCTGGAGAGCGCGATGGCAGAAATGGCTCCCGGTATCGAGGATAAGCGCACCTTGTTCAGCTTGCGTCAGTTGATTACCGCGCTGCGCGCCCCACTGCCGTCGACTGCCGTGCAGTAGCTCCGCACGCGGGTCGCCATTCCTCGCCCATGCCCACCGCCGCTGCTGGCCCCGAGATCGAGCGCCTGATCGGTCTACTCGCGCGCCTGCCCGGCCTCGGACCGCGCTCGGCGCGACGCGCGGCGCTCTTTCTCATCAAAAAGCGCGATCAAGTGATGGCGCCGCTCGCCGCCGCCATACAAACGGCCCTCGAAAAAATCGAGGTGTGCCGCATATGCGGCAATATCGATACGCAGAATCCGTGCACGGTGTGCACCGACAGCCGACGAGACCCCTCGATCATCGTCGCGGTCGCCGATGTGGCCGACCTGTGGGCGCTCGAGCGCGCCCACGCAATCAACGCCCGGTATCATGTGCTGGGCGGCACGCTGTCGGCTCTCGACGGCATCGGTCCGCAAGACCTTTCAATCGATGCGCTCGTGTCGCGTGCGCACGATCCTACGGTGACCGAGGTGATCCTCGCGCTCAACGCCACGGTCGATGGGCAGACGACTGCGCACTACATCACCGACCTGCTGCACGATGCCAACGTGAAGGTGACGCGCCTTGCGCACGGCGTGCCGGTCGGCGGCGAGCTCGATTATCTCGACGAGGGTACGCTCGCGGCGGCCATTCGGCAGCGCACGAAATTCTAGTCGTCCATCACGATGCGCGTCGGCTTGGCAAGGCCTGTGAAATGGCCGCGCTGCTGCAGCCAGACGAGCAGCACAAGGCTCGGCAGCGCAGTCAGCGCGCTGATGATGAAAAACAGCGGCCAACCCGTGCGCTCGGCGATGAAACCTGCCCCGGCCGAGAGATAGGTGCGCCCGACCGCGGCGAGCGCGGTGAGCAGCGCATATTGCGTTGCCGTATGCAGGGGATTGTTGCACAGCGCCGAGAGGTACGCGACGAAGATCACGGTGCCGATCGCGCCTGTGAAGTTTTCCACAATGATCGTGACCGTGAGCGCCCACAGATTCACGCCCACGAATGCCTGCCAGGTGAAGATCAGGTTAGATGCCATCTGCAAAAAGGCGCCGATCCAAAGGCTCGTTGCCAGCGGATAGACGCGCGCGACCGCGCCGCCGGCAAACCCGCCGATGAGTGTCGCCGCGAGACCGACGCCCTTGACGATCGTGGCATAGTCGTTGCGGGAAAAGCCTAGATCGATCACGAAAGGTGCGGTCATTGCACCCGCGAAGGCGTCGCAGAGCTTGTAGAGCACCACGAAGATGAGGACGACGATCGCCATGTCGCGCGTGAGAAATTCGCCGAAACTCGCGTATGCCGCGATGGCCACGCGCACGAGCGGGTTCTCCCGCGCATGCGCGGCATGTTCGGCGGCGGCAACGGCCGACTTCTCGGGCTCGCGCGCGATCAGCGTGGTGGCGACCCCAACGACAACCAGCGCCGCCATGACCAGATACCCGGCAGTCCAGGACGCCTCCTTGCCGAAGCCCAGCCCGGCTTCAAATCCGCTTACCAGAAACAGCGCGCCCGCGGTCGAGGCGAGCATGCCCAGCCGGTAAGCCGCGACATACGCGGCCATGCCGGCGGCCTGCTCGCTTTCGGACAGGCTTTCGATCCGGAACGCGTCGATAACGATATCCTGCGTGGCGGAAGCGGTGGCGACAAAGACGGCGGCGGCGAACACCACGTACCAAGGCGATAGCGCTGGATCACAGAAGGCAAGCAGCACGATCGAAAGGATCAGCAGGAGCTGCGAGAAGAAAAGCCAAGCACGTCGCCTGCCGAACAGCGGCGACAGGACGGGGATATCGAGCGCGTCGACGACTGGCGCCCACAGGAACTTGATCGTGTAAGGCGTGCCGACCAGCGCGAACAGCCCGATGACGCCGAGATCGACGCCGGCTTCCCGCATCCAGACGAGCAGCGTCGAGCTGGACAGTGCAAGCGGCAGCCCGGCCGAGAAGCCGAGAAAGAGCACGACCAGCACGCGCCCCTTGAGATAGATCGCGAACGTGTCGGCGAAGCTTCCGCGAGCGGTCGCGGTATCGGGCGTGACAGTCATCGAGGCCATCGTTGTGAATTGGTGCGCGGACACAACTTGCCGCGTGATTGCGGCAAAAAGCGATCGGGCGTAGCCTTACGGCTGTTCTTTAGATGTCTCGCATCATCGGCCGGCAACGGGAGGAAAGCGGATGCAACCCAGCTTACGCGGCGTCCTGTTCGCGGCGGGGTTTGTCGCGTGGATTGGTGCCGCGCAGGCGCAGAATTTTCCGGTGCGGCCCGTGACGCTCATCGTGCCATGGCCTGCGGGCGGTACCACCGATGTCGGTATGCGCGCGCTCGCAACCGCGACCGAAAAGCATCTTGGGCAGTCGATCGTCATCGAAAACCGGCCGGGCGGCTCGGGCACACTCGCTCCCGGCCAGATGGCCGCAACCGCGAAGTCCGACGGCTACACGGTCACGCAGATCCCGATCACGATCTTCCGCTTTCCATTCATGACCAAGACGAGCTTCGATCCGAGCGCGGACTTTACCTATATCATCGGCGTAAGCGGCTACACCTTCGGCGTTGTGGTCAGAGATGATGCGCCATGGAAGACGTTCCAGGAGTTCCTCGCTGACGCGAAGGCCAATCCTAGCAAGATCAATTACGGCACGCCCGGTGCCGGCACCAGTCTCCATATCACCATGGAGCAGATCGCAAAGCGGCAGGGCATCAAATGGACCCACGTGCCGTTCAAGGGCAATGCGGAGTCGATGAACGCATTGCTCGGCGGACATATCCACGCGGTCGCGGACTCGAGCGGGTGGGCGCCATTGGTCAACGCCGGTCGATTTCGGCTGCTGGTGACGTGGGGGGCGGCGCGCACCAAGAACTGGCCGGACGTGCCGACGTTGCGGGATATCGGCATCGACATGGTCTCGAACTCACCCTTCGGCATCGCCGGGCCAAGGGGGATGGAGCCGAGCATCGTCAAGCTGCTGCACGATGCCTTCAAGAAAGGACTGGAGGAACCCTCCTACGCCGCGGCGATGGCAAGCCTCGATCAGGAGCGGTTCTATCTGAGCAGCGAGGATTACCGGAAATTTGCGCTGCAGCAGATCGAGGAGGCCAAGCGCTTCATCGCCGAACTGGGATTGAAGCAGGAGTGAAAAGGATCGGCGGCCCCGCTCGTTTTTGCCGGGCGCGCCATTACTCGCCGGCTTGCAGCCGGCGCGGCAACGGAGCTGGGATGACCACGGACTCGGCGGCGTCCTCGCCGTCGAACTCGACCTCGCGAATGCGGGCGCCCCGGCGCTCGATCTTTTCCGCCGAAACGAGAATTTGCCGCACGTCCTCGTTGGCTTGGCCGAAATGCTGCTGCAGTTTCAGCACGCGCTCGTGCAGGCGCTTAAGGTCGTCCATGAGGTGGCCGACCTCGGCATGAATCTCGTCGGCAGCCTCGCGCATGCGCGCGTCTTTCTGGATTTGCTGAACGACTTGGATCGCGAGCATCAGCAGCGATGGTGAAACGATGACGACCTTGGAGCGGAACGCTTTTTGCATGATGTCGTCAAAACCGTCATGCAACTCGGCGAAGATGGATTCGGAGGGCACGAACATCAGCGCCAAATCTTGCGTCTCGCCGGCAATGAGATATTTGGCGGCAATGTCGTCCACATGCTTCGTGAGATCCTGGCGCATCCGCGAGGCGGCTTGCTTGCGTTCATCCTCGGTCTTGGCTTCGCGCCAGGCGGTGACGGCCTCGAGCGGAAATTTTGCATCGATTGTCAGCGGGCGGCGGTCCGGTAGAAACACCGCGCAGTCCGGGCGGCACTTGTTGGAGAGCGTGAACTGGAATTCGTAGCAGTCCTTAGGGAGACCGTCCTGGACGATCAGCTCCATGCGGCTCTGCCCGAAAGCGCCGCGCTGCTGTTTATTGGCGAGCACGCTTTGCAGTGAGGTCATCTGCGAGGCCAAATCGGCGATATTTCGCTGAGCGTTGTCGATGACCGCGAGCCGCTCGTTGAGCCTTTGCAGGTTCTCGACCGTATGCTGGCGCGTCGTCGTCATCGACTGATTGAGGTGATGCGTCACCGAGTCGAGCCGCTCGTTGACGGCGCGGTGAAGTTCAGCCTGGCGGCCGGCGAGCATGTCCCGCATCGCCTCGATTCGCACCGCTGTCTCTGTTTGCAGCCGGGCAAGCTCGAGTAGTTGTTTATCGGCGGCTTGTGCTTCGCGCCGGCGCAGCGCCCGTACGGCGATGATTGTCAGCGCAATTAGGGCCACAAGGGACGCGATGGCGGCGAGAAGCAGGAGATGTTCAGTCATCCGCACCACTCTATAGCGATTCGGCGCATGAGAACAAAAGATGAACCGCAAATCAATGGCATGGCCGGAAATATCCGGCGTCGGCTGCGGTTTTCGTCCCAATCAGCCCGCGGGTGGTGCGCATTGACCGAGTTCCAGCGACCGCTTACATCGCCGCCATGGCGCTACGCGACATTCTCATCCTGCCGGACAAGCGGCTTCGACAGGTTTCCAATCCCGTCAAGAAAATCGACCTCGGGGTGCGCAAGCTCGTCGAGGACATGTTCGAGACCATGTACGATGCGCCGGGCATCGGGCTCGCTGCCATTCAGGTCGGCACGCCCAAGCGGGTGATCACGATGGACCTTGCCAAAAAGGAGGAGCCGAGGAATCCGCAGGTCTTCATCAATCCGGAGATCGTTTGGAGTTCGCAGGAAAAGGCGACGTACGAGGAAGGGTGCTTGTCGATTCCGGAATATTTCGACGACGTCGAGCGGCCGGTGCAAGTGAGGGTGAAATATCTAGATCTCGAGGGAAAGCCGCACGAGCTGGTGGCGAATGGGCTGTTCGCCACATGTTTGCAGCACGAAATCGATCACCTGAATGGCGTCTTGTTCATCGACCACCTGTCGAAGCTCAAACGTGACCGGGTGCTCAAAAAATTCAGCAAGGCGGCGAAAAGGGCGGCTGCGGGGGTTTAAATCGAGGGCTGCCGGCTTAGTTGGCCGCGCTGGCCCAACGCGGCCATTCATTGCCGGTTGCCGCGCGGGGCCAAGCCTCACTTATGCGAATAGAGATCCGTTGCGATCAGTGATGTGACATGTCGCTGCGCATTGCGTTCATGGGGACGGCGGACTTCGCCGTACCAACTCTAGTTGAGGTTGTGGGTCGCGGCCACGACGTCGTGGCGGTTTATACGCGCGCGCCAAAGCCGGCGGGACGTCGCGGCCTCGATGTCATGCCGAGCCCGGTCGAACGCGAGGCGCGCCGTTTTGCTCTGCCACTGCTCACGCCGGCGACGTTGCGCACGGCGGAGGCGGCCAGTACCGCGCGCGGCCATGGCGCGGACGTTGCGATCGTCGTCGCCTATGGTCTGCTCCTGCCCAAGGCGATTCTCGAAGCGTTCCCGTTGGGTGCGTTCAACCTGCACGCTTCGCTGCTGCCGCGCTGGCGCGGCGCTGCGCCGATCAACCGTGCCATCATGGCGGGAGATTCCGAGACCGGCGTGATGGTGACGAAAATGGAGGAGGGGCTCGACAGTGGTCCGATCGCTATGGTGGAACGCGTGCCGATTCTCTGCGACGCCACGGTGGGCGATTTACACGAACGGCTCGCCCTTCTCGGCGCCGACCTCATGGTCCGGGCAGTTGGCGCGCTCGAGCGCGGCTCGCTCACGCTGACGCCGCAGGGACAAAAGGGCGTTACCTACGCACCGAAGCTCACCAACAGCGAGACTCGAATCGTCTGGGGGCGGCCGTGGAAAGAGGTGCACAACCACATCCGCGGCCTGTCTCCGGTGCCGGGCGCGTGGTTCGAGATCGCGAGCGCCAACGCGCGCATCAAAGTGCTGCGCAGCACCAGGGGCGAGGGTACCGGCGTGCCTGGTACGGTGCTCGATGATGAGCTCACAGTGGCTTGCGGAGACGGCGCGGTGCGCATTGTTGAACTGCAGCGCGCCGGCCGCCAGGCGATGAAAGCGCACGAGTTTTTGCGCGGCACGACCGTTGCTGCCGGCACCCGGCTCGCGTAGCACTCGCATGTCTCGCTACAAGCTCACGATCGAGTATGACGGCCGACCGTTTGTCGGCTGGCAGATTCAGGACAACGGCCCTTCGGTGCAAGGGGTGTTGGCCGACGCATTCGAGGCATTTTGCGGGGAGAAGGTCAGCATCCACGGCGCGGGGCGTACTGACGCGGGCGTGCATGCGCTCGGCCAGGTCGGCCATGTCGATCTCGCCAAAGAGTGGCATGAAGACACGGTGCGCGATGCCGTGAACGCGCATCTGCGGCCGCACCCGGTAGCGATCGTCGATACGGAGCGGGTTGATGACTCTTTTGATGCGCGGTTTTCCGCTATCCGGCGCCACTATCTTTATCGCATCGTCAATCGCCGCGCGGATCTGGCCTTGGATCGTGGCCGTGCTTGGCGCATCGCCAAACCGCTGGACATTCAGACAATGCAAGTGGCGGCGCAGCGCCTCGTCGGACGGCATGACTTCACCACCTTCCGCAACGTCGAATGCCAGGCGAAGTCGCCGGTGAAGACCCTCGATCAGCTCGATGTTAACCGCACGGCCGACGACATCCAGGTGGTAGCTGCGGCGCGCTCCTTCTTGCATTCCCAGGTACGCTCGATGGTCGGGGCTCTTGCGCTCGTCGGCGAGGGCAAGTGGACGGCCGATGACGTTGCCATCGCACTCGCCAAACGCGACCGCGCGGCATGCGCGCCAGTCGCCCCACCTGATGGGCTCTACCTGGCGAGGGTTGATTACGTGTGACGGGCTGGCGCTTCCTCAGCCGAAATACCGGTCTAGGATTTTGCGATAGACCGCAGTCAAGGTGGTCAGATCGGCGACCGTGGTGCGCTCGTCGACCTGGTGCATCGTCTGCCCAACGAGGCCAAATTCGAGCACCTGGCAATAATCCTTGATGAAGCGCGCATCCGAAGTGCCGCCGGTAGTCGACAGTTTCGGCTCATTCGCGGTCACCTCCTTGATGGCTGCAGATACGAGATCAACGAACGGACCGGGCTTGGTCACGAAGGAGTCAGCATTGGACGGCTCCCACTCGATGTGCCAGCGGATGCGCGCGGCCGCCGCCTCGCTGGCGCGCTTCTCGACCAACACCTTGAGCGAGGTCTGGCTGTGCCGGTCGTTGAAGCGGATATTAAAGCGCGCGCGGGCCTCGCCGGGAATGAGATTGACGACGGGGTTGCCAATATCAATCGAGGTGAATTCGAGGTTGGAGGCGTCGAATTGCGCGCTGCCGTGATCGAGCGGCGCCGCCATCAGCGCGCCCATCAAGGTCACCAGGCCCCGCACGGGATTATCCGCGCGCTCGGGATAAGCGACGTGTCCCTGCTTTCCGGTTACGACGAGGGTCCCGTTGAGCGAGCCGCGTCGGCCGATTTTGATGGTGTCGCCGATGCTCACCGCATTGCTCGGCTCGCCTAAAATGCAATGGTCGAAGGTTTCTCCCCGTTCGGCCGCCCATTTGAGAAGCTTCACCGTTCCGTTCACCGCGATGCCCTCCTCGTCACCCGTGATGAGGAATGAGATCGATCCTTTTGGCCGACCGCCGTGTGCGGCGACGTGATGGAGCGTCGCGGCCAGCGCACTGGCGATCGCCCCCTTCATGTCAACCGCGCCGCGGCCGTAGAGCGTGCCGTCGGCGATCGCGCCGGCAAACGGCGGGTGCGTCCATTTCGCCTGGTCACCTGGCGGGACCACATCGACGTGGCCGGCAAAAGCAAAGTGCGGGCTTGCGGTGCCGATGCGCGCATAGAGGTTTTCAACGGGCGCAGTCCCGGGCTCTGCGAACGTAACGCGATGCACAGTAAATTCTGCCGCTTTGAGCACGCCTTCGATCACGCCGAGCGCGCCGGCTTCCGTCGGTGTCACCGACGGGCAGCGCAGGAGATCGCGGGCGAGAGCGGCGGGTTCTGCGTTTGGCGGGCTCATCGCGGCGGCTTTACCCGGCGCGATGCGATCGCGTCAACGTGTATTGCCGAGGGCCGCGTTATGTCGGCGCGCTCAAGGGATCAGGGCCAAATCGGTTGGGGCCTCGCGTGCCGCGCAGGCAACCGAGTTCTACGAAGGCCCAGACGGTGATGGCGAAGCTGACCACGTGCAGGACAAGGAATGCCACGTCATCCATCTGGTTGCCCGCACTGCTCAAAATTCCGGGTAACGCGTAAAAAACAAGGAGCCACCATGCGGACTTGTCGCGGTCATGTAGCCGCTTAGCGCCTATGGCGAGACCGATCCAGATCAGCGGCATGTAAAGAATTAAGAGAATTATTACCGTGAAGGCGGCGAACTCGAACCTCTGCTCCCGGATCATGATCAGGGCAAGCAACAGAAGCAGGAGGATAATCGCCATCGTGACGATCACGGTCATCCAATAAGGTTTCCGGTTTAGGCGGCCTCGGAAAGAAAACAACAATTGTGTGAGGGGCATGGCTGGCATTTCAATCACCAGTCGTTCGCTTATTCACCGGGTACTTAACAGCGGCGCGAGCGCCATGCGGAGCGCTCAATTACGCGTTGAGCGGCAAATCGGCTCAATCGCGCAATAACTCGTTGATCGAGGTCTTCGACCGCGTCTTCTCGTCGACGCGCTTGACGATCACCGCGCAATAAAGGTTCGGTCCCAGCCCACCTTTTTTGGTCGACTTGCCGGGCAGCGAGCCGGGAACGACGACCGAATAGGCCGGTACCTCGCCCTGAAACGTCTCGCCGGTCTCGCGATCGACGATTCGGGTGGAGGCGCCGATGAAAACGCCCATCGAGAGGACCGCGCCCTCGCGGACGACCACGCCTTCGGCAACTTCGGAGCGCGCGCCGATGAAGCAATTGTCCTCGAGGATGACGGGGCCCGCCTGCAGCGGCTCGAGTACGCCTCCGATGCCGGCGCCCCCAGAGATGTGGCACTTCTTGCCGATCTGCGCGCAGGAGCCAATGGTCGCCCAGGTATCGACCATGGTGCCGGAATCGACGTATGCGCCGAGATTGACGAAGCTCGGCATCAATACCACGCCGGGCGCGATATAAGCTGAATGTCGCACCACACAATTCGGTACAGCGCGCAAGCCCGCTTCGCGGAAGCGCGCATCGGTCCAGCCCTCGAATTTCGAGGTGACCTTATCCCACCACGCCGCTTTGCCGGGCCCGCCGGAAATCACGCGCATATCGTTGAGGCGGAACGAGAGCAGCACCGCCTTCTTGAGCCACTGGTTCACCCGCCAGTGACCGTTTGGGTCGCGCTCGGCAACGCGCGCCGCGCCGCGATCTAGCAGGTCGAGCGCGGCATCTACGGCCTCGCGCAGCGGGCCTTTTGTCGCCGGACCGACGTGCTCGCGGCGGTTGAAGCCGTCGTCGATGATCTTGGCAAGACCGGCATGCGACATGTAACGGAAACCTCGATCGTCAAGCGGCGTGACTCGTTGTCGAGAATGGTGACACAGGAGTCAAGCCGCCGCGCCGCCTGGGCTTGGGCATCAAAGACCCCGTCAAGGCTTCCGGGCGAGTCCTTGCAGAAATCCGACCAGATCGTCTGTCACGTGATCGACATGCGGCGCGTCGCGGCCTTCGAGCTCCCAGCCTTCGCGAAATACTTCGCGAGTGTGCTCGGGCACGACCAGCACGGTGGTCATGCCGAGCGCATACGGCACCACGAGATTACGCGCCAGATCTTCGAACATCGCCGTCTTGCCCGCGTCGATATTGTGCGCTGTGAGAAAGCGGTCATACGTTTGCGGCGAAGGCTTAGGTTCGAGCTCGGCCGCGATGATGTCGAAAACGTCATCGAAGTGGCGGTCGAGCTCGAGACGCGCCAGGACGGCATCGGCATGTCGGCGCGTGCCGTTGGTCAAGATCAGCTTGCGCCCGGGCAACCCCTCGATCGCGGCGCCCAGCGCTGCATTCGGGGTGAGGGGCGAATGATCAATCTGATGCACGAAATCGAGAAAGTCGTCGGGTTTCATGCCGTGCTCGGTCATTAGTCCGCGCATCGAGGTGCCGTAGCGCTTGTAGTAATCTTTCTGCAGGCGGAAAGCCTCCTCCTGCGTGACCTTGAGGTAAGCGGCGATGTAATTGCGAATCCGCTCGTCAACCTGCTGCCACAGGTTGAGATGATGCGGATAAAGCGTGTTATCGAGGTCGAAGACCCAAGTCTCCACATGAGCGAAGGCGCGCGGCGCGCGGCGAGTTGAACTCATGACGTGGAGACTTGATCGCTGACCACTTTTCTCAGCGGGCGGTCAAAGGCCAGGATGACGGCGCCCGCAAGCAGCGCGATGCCGGCGATCAGCAGAAAGAATGTCGCCTTGTCCATGCCGGACCAGAAGCTGCCGAGCCAGCCCGCGATGAAATTGCCGCTGAAGCTCGTTGCCAGCCAGAGTCCCATCAGCATCGAGACCATGCGCGCCGGTGCAACTTTCGATACCAGGGACAGACCGATCGGCGAAAGGTAAAGCTCGCCGATAGTGATGACCACGAAATAGGCCAGCAGCCAAAGCCAGCTCGCCTCGTCGCCTGCCGCCTGCCAGGCGGCGCCAACCATGATCAGATTAGCCAGCGCCACGCCGACGCAGCCGATCGACATCTTGGTGATGGTCGAGGGCTCGCTTCCCCGCTTGGCCTGCCACGTCCACAGGGCGATGACAAAGGGGGTGAAGGCGAAGATCATGAATGGATTGAACGCCTGGAACCAGGTGACCGGAATTTCGCCGTGCCAAAACAGGAGATTGATGGTGCGATCCGTATGGTCGTCCGCCCACAGCACAATGGTGTTGCCCTGCTGTTCGTAGGTTGCCCAAAACAGAGTGGTTGGCACGAACAGCACGACGAGTGCCAGGACGGCACGCCATTCGTTGCGATCAAGCGGCTTGTTCTCGATCTGCGCAGCCTCGGCCTTGTGCAGCTCGTCCGGCGGCAGCTCGGGCATTGCATAGAGATAGATCGCGAGCGCGATGGTCATGCCGACGCCGGCGGCGGTGAAGCCGTAGTGCCAGCCCAGTTCTTCGCCGAGCGTTCCGCATACCAGCGGCGCGAAGAACGCGCCCAGATTGATGCCGACGTAGAAGATCGAATAAGCGCGGTCGCGGCGCTGGTCCCCCGGCGCATAGAGTGTGCCCACTTGCGCCGACATGTTGGGCTTGAACGCACCATTGCCGAGAATGAGCATCGTCAACGCCAATAGAAACAACGGCTCGAAAGCCATCATGAAGTGGCCGAGCGCCATCATCGCCGCGCCGAGCAGGATCGTGCGGTGCTGGCCGAGCACGCGGTCGGCGAGCATGCCACCGAATACAGGCGTAAGATAAACGAGCCCGGTATAAAGTCCGTAGACTTGCGAGGCGAACGGCTGCACTCCAAGCGGCCCGAATATCGATTCGAGCAAATATTTGAGTGCGGCCAGCCCGATCACGTTCTCCGCATGTCCGGGGAGCAGCAGCAGTTTTACCATATACAGCACGAGCAAGGCGCGCATGCCATAATAGGAGAAGCGTTCCCACATCTCGGTCGCGAACAGGAACGTCAGTCCACGCGGGTGTCCGAAGAGATCGTGCGCTCGTTCGCTGCGCCGACGCCTTTGCTCAGCCGTCGAGAAAGCCATGATGCCTCGTTGCGGGTCGTGAGCCGATATACGGGGGGCGGCGGCGCGGGGACCCTAGAACGCGCCTCGCGCCGACGTCAAACGTAGAAAGCAGCCGGTCGCCGCCGGCATAGGGCAACGAGCAAGCGTAATGTCGACGCACTTGACGCTGGGCCCGATATGCGAAAGACGCTGTGCAGACAAATGCCGCCGGAGGATTTTGCGATGCTCAATTTCAAAGCTAGCGTAGTGAAGGCCGCAGTGGTGGTGCTCGCTGCGATCATCGGCGATGCAGCAGCGGCACAAGGCGATCCGGCGGCGAACTTTCCCAATAAGCCGATTCGCTTGATCGTCGGTTTTGCCGCCGGCGGAGGCAATGACCTCTTCGCGCGGCTCGTCGGGCAGAAACTGTCGGAGAACATCGGGCAGCCTGTGGTCATCGAAAACAAGCCGGGCGCCGGCGGACGCATCGCGGTGGAGTACGTCAAAAACCAGCCGGCGGACGGGTACACGATTATGGTGGCCGCCAGCGGCCAGATGGCGATCGCCGCGGCGATATACCCGAAACTGTCTTACCACCCGACCCGCGACTTTCTGCCGCTGACGATGATCGCGTCGTTTCCACTGATCCTCGCCGGTCCGGCGGACAACAAGATCAAGTCGGTCAAGGATCTGGTCGCCTACGGCAAGGCCAACCCGGATAAGTCCAACTACGCCACCTCCTCGCCCGCTTTCACCATCACCACCGAGCTGTTCAAGCTAAAAACCGGAATGCCAGCGGTGCAGGTCCCCTATAAGAGCAGCAACGAGATGATGCTCAGCGTCGCCGGCGGGACCACGTTGTTCGCCATCGCCGACGGTCCGCCCACCATGCCGCTCGTGCAGGGCGGCAAGATCCGCGCGCTGGCGGTGACCGGATCGGAACGCTCCTCCGAGCTTCCGGACGTGCCAAGTATGGGGGAGACAGGCTACCCGGAGGTGAATATCGGCCTTTGGAGCGGGATATTCGTGGTGGCCGGCACGCCGCCCGCGATCGCCAATAAGCTCGGTAAGGAAGCGCGGCGCGCGCTTGCCGACCCAGGAGTGCGCGAGAAGCTCAAGGCCATGGCGGTCAACCCCGGCGGCGGTCCCGGCGAGGAGTTCCGGAAAAAGATCGATGCGGACATCAAGGTGTTCGCGGATGTGGTCAAGGCAGCCAATTTGAAGTTCGAGGAATAGTGTTCGTTTCTGCCGCCGGCGCGGAACACGCGAAAAAGCTTCCATCAGCCCTGCGCACTGTATCGCCCAGCGGATAAGTTATTGATCCCACGGCCGAATTGATTTGGTGTGATGGGCCGAGCAAGCAATTAGCTAGTGGCCCGAATTGATCGATGGGACCAGCGAGGAATATAACGGCGATGCGCTCCCGTCTGATGGCGCGATTGGCGGTGGAGCGCCGGGGCTCGCCACTTCTCCTTTGATGGTAAGCCCCGTCCTTCCCAAGATTGACGCACCCTCACTATCTCCCATAGTCCGCTCGATTGCGATTGCCCTCCTAATTCTTTCGACCAAAGTGTGATGCCCATCACATACGTCGGGGCCAAGGTCTGGCATACCGCACAAGCAGCTTGTTCGAGCACGGGGAGGATTTTGGATGCGCACGATCAGTCTGTGTGCGATTGCCGTCGCTGTGATCGCAATCGGCTTAGGAGTATGGACGACCTCGACTAGTACGCATGCCGTCCCTTCGGTAGGTCAAGGCATTGATCCGTCCCAAATGATGACGAACGCAAGAGGGCTCGCTACTGCGGAGCTTGTCGACTACACGTTCGTCTTTCATTGACCAGTCCGCGAGGCAAACTCAAAGGCCGCTCGGGAGCTGAGCCGAGCGGCCTCGGACACGATCATGCACAAGTCGTTGGTCGTCGGGCCGTTGCTGCTGATGATCGCCTTGTGCTGCACACTCAGTTCGGAGGTGCAGGCAGCCTGTTCCTGTCAATGCGTCAATCGACAGTTGCAGCTCTACTGCGGGTGGCCCTCCGACGACATCGACCAGGCCCAGCCCTGTACTGGAGTGTGCCGCCCGCCTTCGCCTGCTCCGCCTGATGTATCCCCGCTTAAGGACGACCGTCTCCGTCTTCGCCCCGGTTGGCGTGGGTGGCCGGCGAATGAGTTAGGACCGGGTTAGAACCGACGTGGCCCTATAGAGAAAGTGATTGGCGGGGTCGAACAAGCCAATCCTCCAATCCTCATTCTAATGATGTGATGCGCTAGCCTTGCCATTCTGGCAAAGGCGGCAGGGGCAGCGCCGGGGCTCATCTTGCTCAGTGGGTGAGCCCCGACCTCCACTCCGAGTGGAACCATCCTTCGCCAGCATCGTTATGGCGTCGGGGTTGATCCCCTAATGAATAATGCCTCGTTGCCGGGTTCGCTGGGAGCCTGGGATGGATGATGGTGGCGGCACGCCTAATCTCTTAGTCAACCGACCTACAGTCATCATTCGCTTTGGGACGGAAGGCTGGATAGCGCAGTTCGCTGGTTCAGGGGTTGAGATGACCCTACCGAGCGGATCGCTTCATGAAGTTGTCGAACATGTTCGGCACCGCTGGCCTAACGCACGATTAGCCTTTGACGAAGCGGTGCTCGCCGCCCTCGACTTCGTAGCGTAATCCTGTGGGAGTAGCGTAGTGGCAGGGTCTAGGACGGCTCCTGCCATTTTCATTTGGTGGATCATGGCCGAGGACGGCGGTTAGGTGCAGGCCAGGTACATCTGCCCGTAGATGTGATAACGTATTCGGTTGGATCGGGCCGTAGGGAGGCTCGCCATGAGTACCGTGCATCATGGATGGTTCTTCGACAACAAGGAATGGATCGAGTTCATCGTACTGACCGTGGTTCTATGGCTGCTGGCGATGTCTGCCATATCTGTGTTTGATTTGAGGTCTGCTGGTTGATCGCCCGCCACGTGACTGGTTGGGGACAATCATGCTGCAAGTCGCTGATCGTCGTCGTCTGTTCACCGCAGCCCTCTTGTTACTGAGCAGCATGTGTGCAGACGCCCATGCTCAATGCGCTCCTACTGATAAAATCTACATAGACCCAAGATTAGCTCCAAGGCGACCGCAAATATCAGATGAGGGTTGGAAGTCTATTATGCTTAACAATAACATCAGTCCCGAACAAAAGGCGCGGTCCTATCAGCTGCTTCTGCAACAGAATCAGCCCATTGAAATTCCATATGGCACGGGCAAGGTCCTAGTGCACCCAACCAATCCTTGTATTCAGCAATATATTCCGTGACGAGAAGGCGCTAAGATCAACTTACTTCTGTGGACGCACGATCTAACCGAGAAGGAGCTTCAGGCAATTGCATTTGCAGTGCGCAATTACAGCGACCTGAAGCATCTGAACCACTATGACAACTACCAAATTGCCGCCACTAAAAGAGAACTGCTTTTCTTTGACCGTAAGGCTGTCATAAACGCACTGCTTGAGGCTGATGCCGACTGGCTGTCCGGGCTTTTGTTGCCTGTCCCTGTTAAAGCAGCCCTCGCCACAGCCGCCTGTAAACTCAAAAAGAAACCCAAACGGAAACCATAAACAACTGCTTGAGCACTTTCGAAGTTAGCCAACAACCTCTTCGCCTCCTCCTGCAACAACCGTCGCCCAATCATCGCCTTCGGCACTCGCCACTTGCGGTCAAGTTCGTGGGCTTCGGTGAAGTCGCCTTGATCTAACTCAGCTAGCTCAATGAGCCTCCATGGGTAATTTCTCGGATCAACTCAGCCGCAGCCGAGTCGAGACATGCCTTTTGTTGCTCTTTGGTCAGATATTGCTCAGGGTTCTTGCTACTCCGAGGTGCGAGCTTGCGGCATCTTTGATTCCATTTTTGTGCAAGCCACGACAGGACCAGCGCAAACCCAGGTGTATCCCATATCTTCGGGTCGTAGATTGCTTGCGGATCGTCAATTGTCTCTGAAAATGTATTCCTTCGCATCCGGCACTATCTTTTCGGCTCGCACTGGTTCCCCATCAGCATCAGGCACACAGCCTGTTTCGTCAAACATCTCGCTGGCTTCCTGTAGAAGAGCCATACACTCATTAGGTATCGCTTTGCTCATGGTCCAACTGTCTCGCTGACGAACCCTGTTCCGAGTGGCGACCAATTCAAGCTTTTTTCTTTCTATCAAGTACGCAAATGAATTGCCGAAATGGACCACCACACAGTCTGGCGTATTGTTGGATGTAGCAACTACCACGCCTTCTTCCTGGGTTTCCGCAAGGCGAATTGTGTCACCAATGTTGATGCTCATGTCGTCTTCCCTCAGATCGCACAGCAGTCGCAATGCGGTTGACGGAAGGGCGTGGCAACACTGAGACCTTTTTCGAGTTTATTTCCGATAAATCGGTAAATGCGTTAACCGATCATTGTCGTCCGGCCTACTTGAACTCTTGGTAGACCAGCAAGAGCAGCACGCATACGAGCATGAATGAGCGAAGCCCCAGGTTCGATGACGACTGAGATTTGATTGTTGTGGCGGTAGCAGAGCCAGTAGAGGGGCATGGCTGAAGTCAACGGCAACCCTTATTGTCGGCGGCGGGTCCGTTGGTGGGATTGATCATGAATATCCAAAACGTCGAGAAGAAGCTGCGGGCGGCTGGTGACGGCTGTGATCTCCGACAATGATTTCGCTGCGCAATTGGATAGGGCTATTGAACGGTCTCAGATGATCGATGTGAAGCCACCAACTAACGGCGATAAGCCCGATGCTCGCCTACCACCAAGGTTAGCTGATCGCCGCTTCCGCAGACTGTGAGCGGGCGTTAATTGGTCAATTCCTGGGGTAGTTGTTGTTGTAAAAACACAGAACCAATACCAAGCATGATCGGATTATTTGGTACCGGAACATTTTGGTTAATCTGAATTTGTACCGTGATCCCAGCAGTTGGTGTTTCCCACGATGTCCAATTCGCAGTCGGAGGACCGAGTTGAAATCCGACCACGGTGCCATCTGAACTAATTGAGCGGAATGTCCAGTTGCCGTCATTGGCTTGCTGTAGCCGTCCTTTGTGCCAAGTGGTAAATCCAAACCCACTCACATTAGAGTAGAGAGTGTGACCAAGATAAATGCTGTCCAGTTGGCTCAACCGGCGAAGATCGTCCTGCACTGCCATTGGTTCCTCCCCAAGCGAGAGCTTCCAAAATCTTATTCTGGCTCACCGAGCTTGGCTAGATCAGCGCTTACGGCGTCGCTTGGACTTGTTGACAGCGAAATCTTCCAGCTTCGCCCCTGCCTTCAACTTCTCCCGCAGCCAGATGGGCTGCGCTCCTCGACCTGCCCATGTATTCCCCGCTCTGTCTCTGAATTTGATTGGAGCCTTGCGGCCTCTCAGCGGACTTCCACCACTACCATCTCTCAGAACAGTTTGGCGGCTGAGCTTGGAAAGGTCATTTCGTAATTGTGCTGCTCTACGGGTAAGAACCCGTTCGACGTCGGATCGAAGTTGTAGCAATTGCTCGACGTTCATTGCACTTAGATTGGATGGATTGGGCATTGGCGTCTCCTGAAAAGGCCAATCTAGATCATAATGCCTTGTTGCGCTATTGTATTAGGGCCATCGGCACTCTACTCGGGACAGGGTGGTGCTGATGGTCCACCAAGCATTGTGTCCGGTGCCTCCGTCTCGCTGTTCTCGCAAAATCAAGATAAGGATACCGCTTCCAAATTCTGTTCGCTGTGCGATGCTACCGACTGGTTTGGCTCGCACTAGGTTATTGTAGATCAGCCATCTGGCGCTCGTGGGGATGATGGTTGCGAGTGGGAGGCCAGCCCTCCTCAGCCCGGGAAAGTGCCTCCCGCTCGCTCACAGCTTCGCTGGTTCGATAGCCGATGTTGCTAGCGGGGAGAGGAGAATTGGCCATGCATTTCTGTCTGACAGGACACTACACATCCAAAGCTCTCAGCAATATTTTGGACAATCCAACAACAAATCGGCAGGAAGCAGCCAAGAAAGCGATTGAAACTGCCGGGGGTAAATTGATCTCTTTTTATGGCACCCCTGCCGACGGCCCAGGCGTATTAGTGATCTTTGATGTTCCTGATCCTGGTGCTGCAGCAGCAATTTCTGGCGTTGTCGTCGCAGCAGAAGTTCTCCAGAACGTAAAGCTCACTCGTCTGTTGACCCAAGACGAAGTCCTTAAAGTTCGGAAACACGCGGTTCAAGTTCGTAAAGCATACAAACCCCCTGGCAAGTAAAACGGCGATCCTTTTCGCTTCCTCAGTGCTGCGCTATGCTTGAGTTGCCATCGGGCACACCCAGGGAGGGAGAGTGTCTGATGGTCAGTGGGGTGGAGGCACCAACATTCTCTCCTTGTGTTGCTAGGTGAGATCCTTCAAGGCGGTGGCTCGAGACCGCTCGTACCCGCAATTCATTTTTTTTATAAAAAAAGATATGGGTAAAAGAGAAAGTAGAGGCGGTTGTCGGAGGTAGAGATGGGGAATAGGTCAAAAGGTTTGAGGAACGTGGTCAAGTTAGTTGCGGGTACCACTGCGGGTACTGCGGGTACTGAGATAGACGCCTATACCTATCTAAAAATGGTTTGGAACGATAATATGCAGCCAACGCACGTTAGATTGCGAGCAGCGCAGATTGGGGTGGAATTTGAGCGGTAGCCCGAAGGCAAGGCAGTGCCCACGAACTTGACCGCAAGTGGCGAGTGCCGAAGGCGATGATTGGGCGACGGCTGTTGCAGGAGGAGGCGAAGAGGTTGTTGGCTAACTTCGAGTAAGGGCAGGCTGCGGCTCTTGCATTAGCGAAAGCCCACAAAGATGAAGGTATAGCACGTGATCACGGTTGTGATGCCGAGTACCAGAATTACCAGACGCATCCAGTCCACGGTTAGTCTCCTAACAACGTGGGCCAGCACGGTCCCGATAGGTCCAACAACCATGTCCTAAGCTACTTGTTGCGTCCGACTAGGTCAGACTGCCGTGAGACCATCGACGTAATCGCCCCACCTATCGAGGGCATCCTTCATTTCGTTCTGATAACGAGAACGGTTGTAGACACCGTGGACACCGGCTCGAAATCCACCCACATGGTTGAGTATGCATTCCAACACGTGGGGCAACACTTGAAGCCGTTCGGCCATCATGGTTGCGGCTGTCCGGCGGAGATCATGTAAACGCCACGGCCCCACACGAACCAACCTGGCGTCGAGTTCCCGCTTACCATCAGACCACCCGTTAAACCCAATTGCGCCATGGTCGAACACGAACACACCACCGTCACGTCGGGGCTGACGTTCCAAGATTGCCCGGACTTGCCGCGACATTGGTAGTTCGTGTTGCCTTCGGTTCTTGGTTCGCTCAGGCCCCCACACGAGCAAGCCACGAACGAAGTCAACCTCCGACCACTTGAGCCCGCCTATCTCCGTCCGCCTTTGTGCGGTCAACACCAACAATCTGACAATGTCGCCGAACGCATCCTGACCCAGTGCCTTCCAGATTGTGGTCAACTCAGTCTCGGACAGCACACGATCTCGCGACGGACCTTCGTCAGCCACGCCGGTCCCAGTCACAGGATTAACATCAAGCAACCCTTCACTGATCGTCCAGGTGAAGAATGCAGATAACGTGGACCTGGCACGGTTCCGGGTGGCAGGACCGCTGGCGGTTTCGATGTCGCCAAGTCGCTGCGCAACCGTTCTGCGGTTGATGTCGCCCAGCCGCAGGCCGTGTAGCGGTCGACACTGAACCATCAAATGTCTGGTCAGCTCCACCATCGATCTTGGCTTCATCAACGTTCGTTTGCGCTCGATGTAGCGGCCAACCTCAGTTCCGAATGTCTCAGCATCGGCCTTCTGTTCCGCCTGTCGAGCAGCCGCAGGATCAACACGACTTGCAACAAGACCGAGTAACCGTTGAGCCTCCGTGCGGGCGCTATCCGGTGTCCAACTGCCATGTCGACCTATCGAGTGGAAACGCTGTCGGCCATTGATCCGATAGCGCAGCAAATAGTGGACATGTTTGCGTTGTCGACGTGCACCAAACCCGATCAAAGCTGTATCCCACACAACTGAGTTAAGCGGCATCCGATCAACGACCTGCTTGCTAATTCTGGCGAGCATCAGTGCCCTCCGTCTGGTGTGCTTGCTAGTGCTTGCTAGTCCACGAATGTACCGCACTGATGCTGAGTTAGCAAGCATTAGCAAGCAACACAGCCCGAACTCAAGTCGGCCAATGTCGCCGCATGACGGCTCGTGTCTATCAAAGATATGCCGATGCCCACTGCCACAAGATCGATTTAATGTTTGGATTATGTCGATGGGGCAGTCATTACCTAAATTGCGGACTAGCTGTCCTGCCATGTGATATGACAAGCACCGGGGCGATGCCTGTTCCGGAGAGAGCATCGTGCAGCTCATCTTCTACTATGTCGGCTTCATGGCGCTCGGCGATATTGCCGACTATCTCATCGGTCTCGCAGTTGAACGGATTTGGCCGCAGGCGAGTCTGCTGATCTTTTTTTTCCTGTGGATCGCATGGCTGCTGGCCGTGAAGCTGACGGAGCCAGCAACCGGCAGGCGAGCCGCGCGCTGAGATCCGCTTTCTGCTGCTCGATTTTTCCTTGCTGCAGCGCACTCTAAATCTGTATTCACGGCTTCGTCTTGGCCAATTCAATTCCCTTGCGCTTCATGCGAAGCCTCGTCGGGCCTGTGCAAAGCGGGGATGAATGTCGTGCCGCCGTGGAACGACCGGGAAAAATGGGCTAGCGTTTGCCTGCTCGGGCGACCACGCGGGCAAAGAGTAGGGCACGGAGTGTAAGCTCTGCCGCGCCGCCCCACGATGCGCCTCCGGCATGTGGCGCCCGAGCGCCTAAACCTTTGTCGGCAAAGTCGCACGCGGCGCCGGTTTAAACATCGGCGCGGCGTGCGCTCACGTTCAGACGTCCAGCAATTCCTCGTCTGCGAACTCGGCCCGCTCTTGAATGAACTCGAAGCGCGCTTCCGGCCTGTTGCCCATCAACCGTTCAACCGAGCGTTCGGTCGGCTTGCGCTCGTCGTCGACCACCACCACGCGTAACAATGTGCGCTTCTTCGGGTCCATCGTGGTTTCCTTGAGCTGACCCGCCATCATCTCGCCAAGACCTTTGAAGCGGCCGATCTCGACCTTGGCATTGGCATGAAATTCTTTTTTCAAGATCTGATCCTTGTGTTTCTCGTCCCGCGCGTAAAAGTTCCTGCCGCCGTGGCTTAAGCGATAGAGCGGAGGCACGGCGAGGTAGAGATGGCCGTTCTCGATCAGCTTCGGTATTTGCCGATAGAAGAAGGTAATCAATAGCGATGCGATATGGGCGCCGTCGACGTCGGCGTCGGTCATCACGATCACCTTTTCGTAGCGCAAATCCTCATCGCGATAGTGCGCGCCGGTCCCGCAGCCCAGCGCCTGCAGCAGATCGGCGAGCTGCTGGTTCTGCGCCAGCTTATCCTTGCCGGCGGACGCGACGTTGAGAATCTTGCCGCGCAACGGCAGTATCGCTTGGGAAGCGCGATCGCGCGCTTGCTTCGCGGAACCGCCGGCCGAATCCCCCTCGACGATGAAGATCTCGGCGCCCTGTGCGGCGGTATTGGTGCAGTCGGCGAGCTTGCCTGGAAGACGCAGTTTGCGCACCGCGCTCTTGCGCGAGCTCTCCTTCTCCTGCCGACGCCGGATGCGCTCCTCCGCGCGGTCAATTACGAAGTCGAGAAGTTTGTTGGCTTGAGCGGGATTGCCGGCCAACCAGTGGTCGAATGGATCGCGGATCGCGTTCTCGACGATGCGGGTGGCCTCGGCGGTCGCAAGCCGATCTTTTGTCTGGCCTTGGAATTCAGGCTCGCGAATGAACACCGAGACCATACATGCGGCGCCATTCATTACGTCGTCGCCTGTGACCACTGCCGCGCGCTTGCCTTGGCCGACGCGCTCGGCATGGTCTTTGATTCCCTTCAACAGCGCGCTACGCAAGCCGGACTCGTGAGTGCCGCCGTCCGGCGTCGGAATCGTATTGCAGTACGACGACAAGAATCCGTCGCTATCTGCGGTCCACGCGACCGCCCATTGCGCCGCTCCGTGCACGCCGACTTTGCCGGCGCTGCCGGTGAAGATGTCGGGGTGAACCAGGGCCCCCCCATTGATCGCCGTGAACAGATACTCCTTGAGGCCGTCGGCGAAATGGAAGGTGGCCTTTTCCGGAACGTCCTCCAGCCCGCGCAGAAGCTCCTTGGCGCAGGACCAGCGGATCTCGACGCCTCCAAATAAATAGGCCTTCGAGCGAGCCATCTTGAAGACACGTTCCGGCTTGAAATGTGCCTTCGCTCCGAAGATTTCCGGATCGGGCCGGAAGCGCGCCTTGGTGCCCCGCCGGTTCGAAACACGGCCGAGCTTTTGCAATTTGCCTTTCGGCTTGCCGCGCTCGAACACCATCCGGTACAACGTCTGCTCGCGGGCGACCTCGACTTCCATGCGCTCGGACAGGGCGTTCGCGACCGACACGCCGACGCCGTGCAAACCACCCGAGGTTTCGTACACCCGCGAGTCGAACTTTCCGCCCGCATGCAAGGTGCACATGATCACCTCGAGCGCCGATTTGTTCTTGAATTTCGGATGTGGATCGACGGGAATTCCACGCCCATTGTCGGTCACGCTGACGAAGCCGTCGGCCTCCATTTCGACCTCGATGAAACTGGCATGCCCTGCGAGCGCCTCGTCCATGGAGTTGTCGATCACCTCGGCAAACAGATGGTGGAGCGCCTTTTCGTCAGTGCCGCCGATATACATGCCTGGACGGCGGCGCACAGGCTCGAGGCCTTCAAGCACCTCGATGTCGCGGGCGGTGTAGCGGGCCTCCGCTCCCCCAGCGGACCTGCCGGCCCGTATCCGCTTGCCGGATACCCGCCGCGCAGTGGTCTCAAGCAGATCCGAGAATAGGTCCTTGCCCGGATTTTGTGCGGCGCTTCTGGCTGTTGCTTTGGCGGTCTTCGGCATGCGTCTCATGATCGATAGGGAGCCAAACGAATCAGGCGTGACTATGCCACGGCCGTGGCAGTGGGCGATGCCTGTATTTGTCTGGAGCAGCCTGATTGCACGGTCTGATATGGTCGAAGCTTGTCATGAATTCAACTTCATGCCGTGGGCTGCCTGTGGGGCGTTCGATACTCGCCCGATCCCTGTTGGTAAGAGTTTAGCCGCTCGCTGATACCCTCTCGGCTTGAACACGTGGACAGCGTCCAGGCGGTCTGGTCTTGTCAAGCAAGCCGCGCTAGATCAACCCGGTAACCGGGCCACCTCCCACATGTTCGACAATCTGGAAGATCACGCCCACCACCTGGTGGAGTTTGTGCGTGTCCATCAGGCGTGGGCGCCGCCCGTCGTTTTTGTACTGGCCTTCGCTGAGTCACTGGCTTTCATTTCGCTTCTCATTCCGGCGTGGGCGGCGCTCGTCGGCATCGGCGTTCTGATCAGCTCTGGTAATCTTACTTTTTGGCCGGTCTGGGTGGCAGGTTCCATCGGCGCCGCCCTCGGCGATTGGCTGTCTTTTTGGATCGGACTCAAAGTCGGCCCAGCGGTTGCGCACATGTGGCCATTGTCGCGCCATCCTGAACTCCTGCCCGAGGGCGAAACATTCGTGAAGCGCTGGGGCGCGCTTGCGATCTTCATCGGCCGCTTCTTTGGCCCGTTGCGGGCTTCGGTCCCGCTGGTCGCCGGCATTTTTCGGATGCCCTGGTTACAATTCCAGGCTGCGAACTTCAGCTCGGCCTTCGTTTGGGCGGCTGTGCTGCTGACGCTGGGGGATGTGGTGGGCAAGCTCCTCAGCTTGGCCTGGAGGTAGGCCGGGACCCAAGCTCCGGCGTCGAACTACGCAGGATGCGGACCTCACAGCTAGCCTGATGACTGCATCACTCGTTGAACTTTCGGATCACTGCGCCCGCGATATTGCAGTAATCATCAGTCCACACCCATTGGTTCGGATCAGGCCGCTCGAGCATCCAATCGCGCGAGTGTGCGAGGGACCCGAAATCCTCCTCGCTGCGCGCCACCGCTGCAACCGTCCCGACGAATTTGTATGGATTGGCCGCCTCGTCCAACTCCGCCTCGTCGCCGACCAGTGTCACGTGCCCGTTGGCTGCCGCGATGCCCGCGACCACCGAGGCGAGCTCGAGGTGCCGGTTCGAGACGTGCATGACCACCATCCCGCGTGGCCTGAGCTTTTTGAGATAGAGCGCCATTGCTTCGCGCGTGAGCAAATGGATCGGTATCGCATCGGAGGAGAAGGCATCGACGACGATGAGGTCATAAGCGCCGTCGGGCGCGTCGACCAGTGTGAGCCGCGCGTCGCCAAGGATGATGGGGACGTCCGGCCGGCATACCCATAAGAAGCTGAACAGATACGGGTCGCGCGCGATCCGCACGATCGCCGGATCGATCTCGTAAAAGTGTATGGTATCGTCCGGCGCGGCGCGGCAGGCCAATGCTCCCGCACCAAGCCCAATGACCGCAAAGCGAATCGGACCATCGACTCTCGCCCGTACCGCCTCGAAGGCTTGCGCAATGGCGGAGCCGTCCCAGTAGTAAAGCAGTAGCTCCGGGGGATCGATCGCCGCTAGCTCACCGTTCGATTCGCGAATGCGCTGGCCGCCGTGCAGCGTGGTACCGTGCTGCAGCAGACGAAATTGGCCATCCCCAGTGTCCAATACCTTACTCACCCCGAAGAAGCTGCGCACGGACATCGCGCCGGCTTCCTCGACGATGGTGTGGTTGGCGAGAAGCACAAAGGCGATGATTGCAGCAAACGGCAGCGGGGCGCGCCACACCGACACAGTTGCGGTCAGGAGTATACCCACAGCCCAGGTGTAGGGGATCGGGTCAACCACGACCGGATAAACCGCACATATAACGAGCCCGCCCACAGCGGTCGCGATGCCGCCGAAGAGCATATAGCGCCGGAAGCGGTCGGCTGGGAGCGCGAGACCCGGCCGACACAGGACCGCGAGCGCGATCAAAATCGGATACTCGGCCACCCAGTTGAACACGTGCGGCGCGATCAATCCTGTCGCGACGCCGCCGATCACACCGCCCGCCGAGATGCAAAGATAGAACGCAGTGAGATGTCTGGCCGGCGGCCTCGTTCGCGCAAGTTCGCCGTGGCACATCAACGCATTGACGAAGAATACCCCAAGGTGCACGGCGACGATCCAGATGATCGTCTTGAGTGGGTCGAAGATGATCACGGCAACGAGTGCAACAACGCACGGCGGTTGCAACGCGACCACGAGCCAATGCGGAATGATCGGCCTGCGCGCAAATGCGATGACGAAGGTCAGCAGGTAGAGCGCGAGCGGAAGCACCCAAAGCAGCGGCACCGCCGCGATATCGATTGAAATGTGCGCGGTCACTGCCACGAGAAGGCCCGCGGGTACTGCCGCGAGTGCAACCCAGAAGGCGACGTCTTTCCAAGTTGGCCGCGCAGATCCGACGTCACCGACAGCCGAAGCGGCGTCTGGCGATCGCCACTGCAGTACGCCGCAGGCGATGAGGAGCACGAGAAGCAGGCAAAAGCCAGCCGACCAAAACCGCGCTTGGTCGCCAAGCCGCACCAAGGGCTCGATAACGGTTGGATACGACACAAGCGCGAGGAAGCTTCCCATATTGCTGGCGGCATAGAGGAAATAAGGGTCTCGCGCGGCG
>Ga0126384_10000318_pt1 | contig 25854 bp, 23 predicted proteins | sample PanSoiMetPlot_36_FD_92543 | JGI IMG/M metagenome (GOLD analysis project Ga0126384, IMG submission 92543) | Tropical forest soil microbial communities from Panama - MetaG Plot_36 | ecosystem: Environmental > Terrestrial > Soil > Tropical forest > Bulk soil | place: Panama | collected 2016-02-17 | reverse complement strand
TTACTCTCGCGCAGCGCTCGTTGAAACGATCTGACAGCTTCGTCTGTAAACGCCATTTCGCGGTAGATACGTCCTTCGACAGCCGATGCTTCGGGATAAACCGGACGTGAACGTCTGGCTGCTGCAATTTCAGCGAGCGCTTTCTCGCCTTCGTTAAGATCCATAAGCAGGCGTGCTAAACCGACGTCTGCGGCAGGGAAAGCAGGACGCAGTTTTAGCGCTTCTCGATACAGTTCGACTGCTGCCTGGCGCGCCTCATCGCCACCGGCTTTGTCGCGCGCCTCCTCTGCTTGCTGGAATTTCAATTCGGCTTCGTCGGTTGTACGTACGAGCCTCACTACCACTCTATTTCCCTGAGGCAGGAGCGGTGTCGTCGATTCTTTGAAGCCGGTTGCGCGCACTCGGATCGTGTGCCGGCCCGCTGAGACTTTGTTCAAAACAAGCGCGCCTGAATCGTCAGTGACTCCGCGACGAATCTCATCAATCCAAACGATAGCCTTTGGTTCGGACTTAATCGTGAGAGATGAAGCAGGCGCTGGATTCTGGGGACGCGCGGCACGCTTCTGTGCGGACAAGCTCGCGCCGGTTCCGATCGCGAGCGTCATACAGACCAGCAAATGCGCGATGAGCTTCATTTAACTACTCTTCTTCTTCGTTGAGCACGCGTCGTTTGCGAACGGTGGGATTCGCCGGTGTGGAAGTTGGTGTAGCTCCGGGCAAAGCGAGTTGTGGTGGATTCACTGGATGCGAGCCAACTCCAGCCCGGAACTTTCCGTCCTTGTCATACAACCGTTCATACTGCAAGCGATTCCTGACGACGCCCTGAATATAAAGACGCGTTTCTCTGAACGGAACTGCCTCGGCCCATTCATCAATCGGCTCAGGCAGCGTGGCTCGCCATTGCGGCACTCGCGTAGGACCAGCGTTGTAAGCTGCCGCGACATACTCAATGCGACCAAACTTGTCGATCTGATCTTTCATGTAAGCAGTGCCGAGCTGAATATTCAAACGAGGCTCGTACAGCGAGTCTGCGGTTATGCTTCGATCGACACCGTATTTCTTAGCCGTAAGCCGTCCTGTCGGCACCAGCACCTGCATCAGACCATAGGCGCTGGCTGCCGAACGCGAGCGTGGATTAAAGACGGTTTCCTGTCTGATTAAGCCGGCAACCTGATATGGATCGAGGCTGCGGGCGCGCGACTCCTGCACAATGATGTCCCAATAAGCCAGTGGATAGAAGACATCCCATTCATCGCGCGTCAATTCGTCCGGCTTCATCTGCGAGTAATCGGGATAACTCTTTTTCAACACATTGAGCGCGCGAACGTTGTCTTCCTCACCACGGTAGATTCGTGCCGCAGCGAGATTAAGTCGCGGACTGAAGAGCGCAGCTTCTGAGACACTGAATACTTCAGCAAGCGCCCAATCGTCCAAGCCGATGTTTGCCAGTTGATCTGCTCTGTTAAGTGCGCCGTCGACTTCGGGACCGACTGTTTCTTCGGCCACGGTCACGGTCTGCAGGTTTGCTACTGCACGTCCGACCTCTGAATCGGCAGGAAAGTTCGATGACGGCCCGCCCGCTGTTCGCGCCATCATATCCAAGCGCTGCTTTGCAAGGTAGCCATACCAGTTAGCGTCATACCGCCCAAGCATTGCCTCGTAAAGATTGCGTGCTTCAGCCACTTTGCCCGCGCGCTCAGAATCACGAGCGGCCCAGTAGCCGGCCTTGCCGCGATTGTCGGTATTCTTGTCTGCGTAATTGGCCAGATGCTCGGTTAACAATCGAGCCGAGTCTTGAAAGTTCTTCGCGTTGTGCGCGGCCCACGCCAGATTGAATTGTGCCTGAGCAACATCGGCGGAACCCGGGTAGGCATTCACTGCTTGTTGATAAATGTAAGTCGCCTCCGAAGTGTTTCCAGCCTGCTCAGCAATCTGACCTGCATTTGTAAAAGCTCGCGGAGTAAATGAACTGTTAGGAAAAGCCCGACGCATTTCCTCCAATGAAGTGCGCACCTGAGGCCATTGGCGAGAACGTGCGTAAGTTTGCGCGAGGTTGTAGAGCGCCTCAGCGCGCGTCTCTCCCGCTGACGCCGGAACACCGTTGAAGGCCGAGATGGCCTCGGGATTCTTCTTCAAATACGCAGCAGCGACGCCCCGTCGTAATTGGTTTTGCGCCGTGGCGGTATTGGGAAAGCTGGAGAATGATTGTCCAAAAGCCTCGTAAGCTCCGGAGTATTTCAGCGTTTCGAAAAGACGATTAGCTCGGGTTGAAGCCTCCTCGGCACTGCCTGGAATCGTATTACCTCCCAGGCGAGTGATTGCCGGAACTGACGCTGTTGCTTCAGGGAAAGACGGTGCGTAGAAATAGATACGCCGATAAGTTGCGAGTGCATTCGTGTTGTTGTTTTGCTGCTCGTAAGCTTTGGCCGTGAGAAATAACGCAGGCGCATCATCCTTTGCTGTCAACTCGCGCAAAGTTGCAATTGCCCGCGCGTCTTCGCCTGCCTGTAGCTGAAGGTTCGCTGTCCGCAACCTGGCATCGCGAACGCGCAGAGATGACGGATAGTCCTGGACCAGTTTAGAAAAAGCGTTCCTCGCCTCGGTGCGCTTGCCCGCTTGTTCCAATGCATCTGCCTGCATGAACAGGGCGTAATCCGCAAGCTCTGTGTGTTCCCGAATGACGGGCGCATCCAGCAGTGCTGCAGCCCCAGCATAATCTTTCGCGGCGAGCTTGATGCGAGCGCGAACCAATCTAGCCAGACCTGCGGCCCTGGAGCGTGGGTAGTCTGTTTCTATTCGGGTTACAGCGTCCTCGGTGGGTAGCACACCATTCCGGGTCATGGTGCGAAGGTTTTCGAGGACGCGGATTTCAGCGGAGGTCTGTTGTTTGGTAAAACAGCTCGCACTCATGAAGGGCGGGAGAGAGCCGCCCACGACAATCGCAAGACCGATCAGAATCAATAGCCAGCGACGCTTGCCCACGACCTTTGATCTCATTGTCACCCGGTTTTCTGACCCGGGGGAGTACGGGCGTAAATTTCTCCCCGCTATTAGACGGGCACCGTCGTACCTGGATAGGCCGCGCCGAGCTTGGATGCATCACCCTCCGCCAAAGTGCTTACCAATTCAGCGTGGAAGTAATCATACTTGCTGGACACGTTTGGCTTCACTCGCTTGTCATACATCTCGCGCGAACGATCGATGTATTCGCGTAGTCTTTCGTAGAGATTTCCATCCTGCCGGCCTTCAATAACCTTCGGTTCGTTGTAGAGCTTGATCTCAGATACCAACAGGCGGGCAAAACGGCGCGCGTCCTGGTGTTGACGCTTTTCCTCTTCGTCAGTGACGTCCACCGGAAGAGCAGCGTCGTAGGTGCGACGGCGGCTTGAAACCGGTGTTGACGCCATCGGTTCGGGCGAAGCGAAGGCTTCGACCGGTTCAGGTACGATCGGCTCTGGCGCTGAAACTATGGGCTGTGGTTCAACTGGCTGCGGTTCAGGGGCGAAAGACTCTGCCGGTGGTTCAATCGGCTCGGCGATCGGCTCGGCGGCAGCGGCAGGCTCTGCAACTGCCTCCGCCGCTTGTTCCGGAGAGAGCGGCTCTGGGGCAGCTACAGGTTCGGCAAACGAGACTGGTTCGGCAGTTGGAAGCTCCTCTTCGACGGCTTCTTCAGTTGGCGCTGGCGCGGCCGGTTCCTCATATTCTCGGGTTGGCGTGTACGCAGTAGCAGCTTCGACCGGTTGCGGACGTTCCTGATACTCAGGAGCAGGTGCAGGTTTCGCAGCTGCAGGCGCGGTAGTCACGGAGAGCAAGGTGACGGCCATGCCCGCTACGCGGACCAATGTTTCAAGCGCTTCTAAGTTAATGGCGTCAGCATCGAGTCCTGCTGAGTCAGCATAAAGCACCGCGACCGCGCGACCTCGTACTACTAAAGGTACCGCGACGATCCGCTGCGGCGCCTGTTCACTGAGTTGGCCCCAAACCAATTCATCTGCCCCATGAGCGTCCGGTGTTCCACTCCAGCTGGTACGGGAGTCCACCACCTGTCTGACCATGGTGTCGTCTGACAGCATGACCGAGATTTGCTGCACGGTTTCATCACCGATCGAGCCCTCGAACCCACGACCGCGCCATCCACGAGCCTGGTCGCCCTTAACTACGAAGAAAACGATACGAGGGGCGAACGAAGACGCGCGATTTACAAGACTCTTGAGCGTTTCAGCCTGTGAGTTCTGGCCCTGCATCTCCTCAATTGCCGCTTTCACGATGGCCATGTCACTAGCGGCTTGGGTCTTGGCAGACTCTGATGCGGCCAGCTCGACTCCGCGCTCGTGGGCCGCACGCAAGTGTTCGCTGATGGAAGCGGCCAACGCGCCGTCCCATTCAGCCTCGCCCTGTGTCTCTAAAACTCGCTTTAGAGACTCGTTCAATTGAGTCTGAAACTGGGCGATTTCTTGCTTAATGCTGCTTAAACGGCTCTCGACGTGCCGATCGATCTCATGCCGCAGGCTTTCTTCCATTTGTTCACTAACCACTTTTCGTTCCTCCGCTGTATCGTGGGATTCCTGTGATTGCGAGGACCAGGATTGCAACCACACTCGTTCTGACGGTCGGAGACTTGAGGACACAGCCGTCTCGCTAGACGATTATGGACGTGCGGAATAAGCACGTCAAGAAAAGCTTTTTCAGAGTTGGAGCAGGCCGGCTCGATGGCACATTTGATCCTGTTCGGGCCAGCCTCGGATTCGCTACCAGGTAACTAAGGTGGCGCACTCCAAACCCAGCCTAAAGTTGACACATCCGGAGCGCTAAGCTATAAATTTTCCGCTGCTTTACATCAGATGCCCGCCCGCATTCTCATCGCAGACGACTACGAAGATAATCGCGAACTTTTGCGCCTAATTTTGACTACGGCGAAGTATCAGGTGCTCGAAGCGCGTGATGGGCGGGAATGTGTCGAGCTCGCAAAGAGCCAACTTCCCGATCTGATTATGATCGATTTATCGATGCCCAGATTGGATGGCTGGGAGGTATTTCGGATTCTGCGGAAAGACGCAAGAACCAGCTCCATTCCGCTGGTAGCTGCTACAGCCTCCGCGGTGACTGATCGCGCTCGAGCGCTGGAAGCAGGCTTCACGGCTTACCTGACTAAGCCATTCCACACCGCGGAGCTCCTGGAACTGGTTAGAGAAGTGCTGTCGTCGCGTGCTCTGAAAGCGAGTGCTGCGGAAACCGGTGTCGGTCCCGGCCGAGGTGAGGAAGGTAGCACACCTGCCATCAACCAGAAATGAAGGAATTGTCGGACGCTTTCTATGGGTGTTGCGAAACTTACGGATGAGAACACCGTGCTGCCGGAAAGCAAGTACGCGCTCGTTGAGCGTGAGCGACGTTACCTGCTGCAAGATCTACCTGAGGGCTTGATCCGGACCAGCGCTCACCTTCAGATCACTGATAACTACATCACCGGAACTCGTTTGCGTTTGCGAAAGGTGCGGGATCCACAGACAAACAAGTGGATCGTGAAGTTTACGCAGAAGTGGGCGCCCAATCCAAAGGACCTGTCACGGACACTGATTACCAACAGTTATCTCACCGCTTACGAATACGAGACGCTGTCCGTTTTCGAAGGAAACGAAATCCGAAAGAATCGCTACAAGTTTGATTATGAGGGCCGACGGTTTTCGGTAGATATGTTTCTCGGAGACTTGCTTGGCCTGGTGCTGGCTGAGGTAAGTTTTTCGAGTGATGGAGAACTCGACAATTTTCCCATGCCTGCGTTTGCTGTCGCTGATGTGACCAATAACGAGATGTTTACCGGGGGCAGGCTTTGCCATTTGACGTTTGCTGATATTCGTGGAGAAGTAAAGCGAATGGGCCTTTTCTCAACTCATGGAGCCTAAGATATTCATGGCAAGGCTGGCCGTAGCTCTATCACTACTGGTTACGACAGTCGGTCTCAATGGCTGTCGCCGTCAGGTTACTGTTAGTCAACCCCCACCAAACGCCCCTGCCGCCGGTCTGCCTTCTCCGCAGCAGTATCACCAGGACAATGGAGTAACTCTCGCAACTCCGCAGACAAAGTTCTTTAAGGGGTCAATTGGTGCGCAGCTGGGCCTGCAAATGAAACTGGTGCGAAACGGCGAGCAGGTCACGGGCAGTTACCACTATCAAAGGATAGGCGCAACGATTGATCTCAAAGGCACAGTCGATAAGGACAACAATCTCACGCTGGAAGAGTATGACGCCGGCGGCAAACAGACAGGTGTCTTCAAAGGAACCTGGATGACCGACGAGGACGGTCTTGCCAATCTGGCGGGCAACTGGTCCACGCCCAGTAACGAAAAGAAGACGGCATTTTCTCTTCATGAAGAACCAATCGAATTCTCAGCCAAGGTTGAGCTGGTAGCCAAACAGATAAAAGAGAACAACAAGAAACTGAACTATCAAATCAATGCTGAGTATCCACAAGCCTCCGCCACCATTGATAATCAATTCGAGAAGTTCAATCAGGAGGCTCGCAATCTTGTAAATCGACGGCTCGTGGAATTCAAGAAAAACGTCGCGCAGATTGCCAAAGAAGCCGTCTCAGATCCGTCGGCAGAGCCGGCGACCGACGAGAACTCGGGGCCGGGCAACACACTGGAAATCGGCTATGAGGTGGCGTTGGCAAAGGATGATTTGATTAGCATCAAGTTTGATCTGGGAAGCTACAGCGCGGGTGCCGCCCATCCGAATTCATCGTCAACCGTGCTCAATTATGATGTGAAAGGGAGTAAGGTGTTGAAGCTGTCAGACCTCTTTAATCCCGGCTCGAAGTATTTGAAGGCAATTTCGTCATACTGCATTAAGGACTTGAAACGACAGTCAAAGAGTAAGAGCGGCTTGCTTGAGGATGAACAGATCCAATCGGGCGCCGGACCAGATCCTCGCAACTATCAAAGTTGGACCATTACCCGAAAAGGGCTTGAGATAACTTTTGATGCCTACCAGGTGGCGGCGTATGCGGCCGGTCCGCAGTCGGTGCTGGTTCCCTATTCAGCTCTGAAAGAATTCATCAGAATCGATGGACCTCTGCTCCAATTTGTGAAGTGATCAAGTCAATAATGATTGCGGATTGAGGATGAACAGGTCAGTACCGCCACGCGGTAGCGGGTGGGTCATTGTTGCGCCAAACTTGATCGTGGACGAATGGATGACCCACCCGCTACCGCGTGGCGGTACTGACCTGTTCATCCTCAATCACACCTTCCTCTGAATAATCCGCCGCATGCGCTCGTGCGAAGTAGAGCGCAAGCAAAAAGGCGAGAAACATTATTCCTGCCCCGGTCCAAAACGTGACAAATAGTGAATGATCACTCATGTGATGCGCTTGAGAGTCTGCGCCGACATGAAGGAGCGCGCTGTGAATAAGTATCGCGGTAATGCTTGGGCCAACCGCGCGTGCGAGGCTCGCGGCTGACTGTGTGATTCCCAGTACTGATCCTTGTTCGGCAGGGCCAACACTTTTCGAGGCGAGGCTGGTGAGCGCTGGCGTTGCCAAAGAGTTTCCAAGAGAAAATACGCCGCCGCCAATCAGCAGGGCAAGTAGGCCTCCCGCTTGTGGACCAACAAACGGTACGGCAAACAGACTGACAGCAAAGCATAGCGCTCCGACAATGACTAAGGGCAATTCGCCAAACTTTTTCACCAATCGTCCAATCAGCCCACCTTGAATAATCACTGCGATCACGCCCACGTAGGCAAACAGATACCCGTTATGTTGCGCGTCATAGCCAAAACGAAACATCGTGTACAACGAGAACGAGGACGTCATAATTGAAAACGCGACGACGAACAGGAAGTAGATCCCAAGGACAAACCCCAAGCGTGGTTGTTTCAGCGATACCAGCAATTGCTTTAAGCCGCGGCCACCTGCAGCTGAGACTCGGGCAGGATGGTCCGGCGTGACTGTTTCCGGCAACCTAAAGTAGAGGAGGAGCGCGTTCGCAAAGCACAATCCGGCGGCAAAGAGAAAGGGCACCGCGATGCCCCACCGGCTAAGGATTCCTCCGATTGCCGGGCCGAAAATGAACCCTAGACCAAAGGCTGCGCCCAGCAAACCCATACCCTTCGCGCGTTCTTCTTTGGTGGTGACGTCAGCTATGTAGGCCTGCGCAGTCGAAATGTTGCCGCCGGTGATCCCGTCAAGAATGCGTCCGGCAAAAAGCATCCAAAGAGTATTTGCAAAGCCAATGATCAGAAAGCCAATGCCGGTTCCTATGATCGAAAGAAGCAACACCGGACGTCGGCCATACTTGTCCGAAAGCCGGCCCAGGATCGGCGAAAACAGCAGCTGCATTACTGAATACGAAGCAAAGAGCAAACCGACCTGACGCGGCGTGGCATTGAACCGGGTGCCCTCCGCGTAGAAGGGAAGTACCGGTATGACTATGCCGAATCCGACAAGATCGATGAATACGGTAGTGAAGATAACAACAAGTGGAGATCGTTTCACGGTCCTGGTCTTGATTTTGATCCTGGATAAGTGCGCGAGCTGCTGGGGGTTGAGCCTTAAACTTGAGCCGGCCGTTTACGGAATAAAGCCGAAAGTCCGAAACCCGATCACGTTTTACCGCCTTCTTCCACCGGACCTCGTCAATCCGAGATCGACTGAGGCTGCGCCGCCACCCGAAATCAACAGCGCCAGACAACCGGCAAGCAGTGACAACGGGTATTCAAACCCTCCGGCACCAAAGAAGTGCGGCCAATGAACGCCAAAAACGGCCACGGCCATAACACAAACAAGAAGTAACGCTGCGAGTCTAGTCAGCAAACCGAAGATCATCAGAACGCCGCCAATCAACTCCGAAAACGCCGCGGCGCCCATCCAAAGCCACGAAGGCCTCATAAACGGATACGGGGCTGGGTTTGCGACGAACTTGTTCAAGCCACCTCCGCCAAAACTCCCTAGTACTTTCTGCGACCCATGAGCCAGGAAAATTGCGCCGATAGCCAAACGAAGCGGAACCGCGAACCAGGTGGGAGAAGTAGCGACGAGTCTTCTAAACATCAGCGGACCTACCCCTTTTTGAAGCTTCTTTCGGATCCAGACGATATTAGTTTATCTCGAGCCAAATGTCGCGGGTGAGTTTCAGGTTGCGCACACATTGCACTTGCTGCTATAGCTGCATCTCGGTTGTGAACAATCTTACGCTTCTTATTTTCAGAAACGTTCCGACTCCGTGATCGTAAACAGAAACCACACATGACGTCCGTTGAAACTTCGCGACTAAAACTGCGTTTATTTCGGCCTGAGGATCTAGACTCTCTTGCGGCACTGCTCGCTGACCCAGATGTAGTGAGGTACGTCAACAATGGCGTACCGATCTGTCGAACGGAAGCGGAGAAAGCTCTGTCCAGTATCATCCGTCATTGGAATGAGCACGGCTTTGGGCGATGGGCTGTTATTGACAAAGCAACGCAAAGCTTTATTGGCTTTGGCGGACTGCGCTCGCTTATGGGCACACCGGAGGTTGTTTACCATCTCGCCAAGGCGTCCTGGGGAATCGGACTGGCGACGGAATTAGCGAGAGCCAGTTTGAGATTTGGATTCTCAGAACATACCTTCGAACGCATTGTGGCGGTCGCAATGCCTGAAAACGCGGCCTCAATCCGGGTGATGGAAAAGATTGGAATGCGTTTCGAAAAGCTTGCCCGTTACTACAATCTTGATGTCGTTCAGTATCAGATCTCTCGCGACGACTTTCAATTCGATAAAGGAACGTATCTGCTATCTTCTGAGTAAGTGCGAACTATTCGTACGTTGTGGGCGTTTGTGTTCAGTGTCGACCTAGGCTAACAGTTTGGGTTGCGAGTTGTTAGAATGCGCTCAGCCAATCACGAACTGAAGCCGGGAGCAGTTGCATGTCATCCAGTCGGGAGAATTTGGCACTTGAAACTGTCGGCGCCGATGCTTACCAGCGTCTTTGTCGCGCACGCGCATTCATTGATCATTGCTATGACCATCCTCTGAGCCTGGAGCAGATGTCGAGCCAGGCATGTTTCTCTCGGTACCATTTCCTGAGGCTTTTCAGACAAGCGTTCAATAAAACTCCTCACCAATATCTAATCGAGCGTCGCATTGAGAAAGCGAAAGAGCTTTTAATTACCGATAATCTACGCGTTACTGATGTCTGCTTCGAAGTCGGCTTTCAGAGTCTGGGCTCGTTCAGCAGTCTGTTCCACAAGTACGTCGGTCACGCGCCGGCGACTTACCGCCAGCGAATTAAGGAACGCCAGGCCGCCAAGAGACAGATTCCCGGTTGTTTCCTGGTGATGTACGGCCTCGAATCAGCGAACTAGGAATTGCGGATTGCGGATTTCGAATTGCGGATTTTAAGACAAGGCCCATTAAGCTCAACACAGCAGTTATCTGGAAAGGTCAACATAGCAGTCACCCGGGCTAATCCGCAATCAGCAATCCGAAATCCGCAATCGAGTTATCCGCGGCCAATTTTCCTTGAATCGAGCAATTTTGAAGAAGCTAGAAGCGAGGTTTCGCGACTAAGATGCTCGAAAATTCGAGGAAAGGGGAAATGCCGATGATTAAGAAGATGTCTCACGCCTGCATTTTTGTTACTAACCAGGACGAGGCGCTCAACTTTTATCGTGACAAGCTGGGATTTAAGGTCCATACCGACGCGATGGTGGGGGATGATTTCCGCTGGTTGACCGTCTGCGCCCAGGATCAACCTGACCTGGAGATTATTCTCATGGAGCCAAAGGCAGGAATGCTGATGGACGAAGAGTCTTCAGCTCAGCTGCGTTCACTAATTGATAAAGGCATTCTCGGCGCCGGCGCCTTCCACACCGACGATTGCCGAGCGACTTATGCCGAACTAAAAAGTCGCGGGGTAGAGTTTTTGTCCGAACCCACCGAGCGTTTCTACGGTGTCGAAGCCATATTCAAGGACAATTCGGGTAACTGGTTCAGTCTCACGCAGCCTAACGAAGAACACAGCTAAGATTAGTCATGTCACGAATCCCGTGGACGGAACGCAAATTCAAATTCGACTTTCCAGTTGAGCTGTTTCCCGAAATGATTGAGCGCGTCCGTGGTACGCCGGCACGCCTTGAAGATCGATTGCAGTCGCTCACTCCCGAAATTCTCACCCGCCGCGATGGTGAGCGTTGGTCCATTCAGGAAAACGCTGGACACCTTCTGGACCTCGAATCGCTTGTGATGGGACGGCTGCACGAATACGAAGGCGGAGCGGAGATCCTGCACGCGGCCGATATGACCAATCGCAAGACCTATCAAGGCAACCATAACGATCATCCTCTGGATTCGATCCTTCGCGGCTTTCGTAAGGCCCGAGGTGAGATTGTCGCCAGACTCGAAGGATATAACCCGGAGATGTTCGCGCGAACAGCACTCCATCCGCGGCTGAATGTGCCCATGCGTCTGGTGGACATGATCTTTTTCCAGGCTGAACACGACGACTTCCACCTGACTCGAATTAGCGAGCTGATTCGGTTATTTGGCGCTTAATCTCGCGTATTAAAACAGGAGAAATTGATGTCACTTAAGCTAACGCTCGCGGCTCTGCTTGTGCTTGGAGTGACCGTTGGCTCCAGCGCACAGTCGCTGGATCCTCTGGTTGATGGCCAGATTGGATCGTTGTTAGCGACATACAAGACGCTGCATGCCGCTCCCGAGCTTTCGCATTACGAACAGAAGACTGCCGCCTTCTTCGCCAGAGAGCTACGCGGTCTTGGTTATTCCGTCACGGAACGCGTCGGCAAGTACACCAAGCCCGAGTGGACCAGCTATGGCGTCGTCGCAGTTCTGAAGAATGGTCCTGGTCCCACAGTCATGATTAGGACCGACCTTGATGCTCTGCCGGTTGAGGAAAAGACGGGGTTGCCTTATGCCAGCGCCGTGCGAATGAAGAACGACCTGGGCCAGGAAGTGCCGGTAATGCACGCTTGCGGTCACGACCTTCACATTACTGCGATGCTCGGAACTGCGCGGCTTTTGATGCAGCTGAAGGACCAGTGGAGCGGCACGCTTGTGATTATTGGACAACCTTCCGAGGAGATAGCGGGCGGCGCTCGCGCAATGCTCGAAGATGGACTCTACACGCGCTTTCCCAAACCGGACTATGCGCTTGCTTTACATGACGCAGCCGATCAGGAAATCGGCAAAGTAAATGTTACTCCCGCTTACTCGATGGCGAGTTCCACTTCAGTCGATATCAAGATTCGTGGCATCGGCGGCCACGGTTCGCGTCCAGATGCTGCCAAGGATCCGATCGTAGTCGCCGCCCAGGTCATTATGGCGTTACAGACAATCGTGAGCCGCGAAAACTCGCCTCTCGATCCGGCCGTAATTACGGTAGGCTCGATTCACGGCGGCACCAAGCACAACATCATTCCCGATGAGGTGATGTTACAGCTGACAGTACGAGCCTATCGAGAAGAAGCACGCAAGAAACTGCTTGCAGGAATCGAGCGCGTTACGAAAGGGATTGCGATTGCGGCGGGGATTCCGCAGGAGTTGGCGCCGGTGATCGACGTACAGACTGAATATACGCCTGCGGTTTACAACAATCCGGCTTTAACTGAACGAATCGCAGCGGTTCTTGCGAAGACGATTGGCAAAGATAACGTGGTGCAGTCGCAACCGATGATGGCAAGCGAGGACTTTGCGCTGTATTCACTGGAAGAACACCAGATACCTACAATGATCTTCTGGGTGGGCGCAGTCGATCCGGCGAAAATGAAACAGAGCCGGGAGAATGGTACACCGCTGCCTTCTCTTCATTCCGCATTGTTTGCTCCGGTGCCCGAGCCGACCATCCGAACTGCGATCAAGTCTATGACCGCCGCAGTACTGGACCTCATGAAGAAATAAATAGGTCAGTACCACCCGCTACCGCGCGGTGTTACTGACCTGTTTTTCCGCGGCGAGATTTTTGACTTTTGTGAGGGACTGTCTCGCGAAGCGCTTTTGCAGCCTGCGAGCAATCGGATAACCAAGTCTCACCAGGAATTGCTGCGGGCGAGAGAAAGCCAGGATGTCGTACCAGACAGTGCCGTCTTCATGAATCTCAACCGTGAAGCGCTCCTCTCCCCGCTCGACATGATTCGTTAAGGTTCCATAAGCGAAACCAAATTTTGTGAGCGGCGTACGTTCGTCAATCAAATAAACAATGCGGCAGGCGCTTAGCGACCAGACTCCGAAAGTTCTGGCTTTGATGGCTACCGTGTTGCCGACAACGAGCGGCGTGGTGTCGGGAACGATTGTCACCCAGCCCAAGTCAAACTGGCGCCAACGTGTTAGCGCCGCTACGGCCCGATCGTAGACCTCTTGCCCGGTGCCCAGCTTTATCCGATTGTGATCCAGGACGTAATCCGGAGGCGGTTGATGCTGTGTTGCTCCGACTGCTTGATAAGAGAATGGTTCCTGCTCCTGCGAAGCAAGGAAACGCGTGATGGTTTCCATTGAGGGCTCGGTCAGAAGGAACATGGACAGTGGTCAATAATCAGCAATCAGTAATCAGCAGGCCGTCAGTGGTCAGTTGCTAGTTTTAGCTGCCGCAGTGGCAGTGCGTAGCTTCGATCAAGATAGCAGAGCGTGCAACTGACGACTAACAAGTGACCACTGACGGCTCTGCTGATTGCTGACTACTGATTGCTGATTACTGTTTTTCATCCTTCCGCGTTCGGGCGCGAGGATGATGACGATTGTATGCAGATCGCAAGTGGCCATCCGTGATATGCGTGTAAATCTGTGTCGTCGAAATATCGCTGTGACCGAGAAGTGCCTGCACTGAACGCGAGTCGGCCCCATGTTGCATCAAGTGCGTCGCAAAGCTGTGGCGTAGGGTGTGTGGCGAGACTTGTTGTAGACCTGCTCTGGCTGCATGTTCCTTGATCCTGGCCCATGCAAATTGCCGCGTCAGCGGGCGACCCGCATTTAGAAACAAGAATGGAGAAGCGCTGCGCCCGAACGATGCCTTTACTGCCGCGTATCGCTGCAGCCAATGGATTGCGCTCTTGCCCAATGGGACACGTCGCTCCTTGCTTCCTTTGCCGTGACATTTGACCAGGCCGCTGTTCAGTTCGAGATCAGCCTCTTTCAAGGTAACAAGCTCGGACACTCGCAGGCCGGCAGCGTACATGAGCTCGAACATTGTGCGATCCCGAATGCCGGCCGGCGTCGAAATGTCCGGTGCTGCAAACAGCCGATTGATTTCGTCTTCAGTTAAGAACCGCGGCAGATAGGCAAAGCGCTGCGGAGTGTCGAGATCCTCGGTAGGGAAGTGCTTAAGATGGCCATCAATCATGAGGAAACGAAAGAACCCTCGCGCAGCACTCACCGCACGCGCTACTGAAGAAGGCGCCAGACCTTCCCGAGAGAGGTCAGCAATCCATTTTCGAAGATCAGCTCGACTCAGATCGCGCGGCGACTTATCAGATGTTGCAGCCCACTCCTGCAGGCGTCTCAGATCGCGCCGATAACTCTCGAGTGTATTCCTCGACAACCCTTTCTCAACCTGAACATAGGCCAGGAATTCCTTTACCAGATCACGATGCGTTTGAGCCACCACGCCGCCACTGTAGCTGATTTACAGTCAACAGAAAAGAATTAGCCGCGGATGAACGCGGATGACACGGATCTGAAAGAAGGATCAACGCGCGATACCTTCTTTCTTTTCAGATCCGTGTCATCCGCGTTCATCCGCGGCTAAGCATTTGAATCTTATTCGTAGCGTAAGCACTCGATGGGATCGAGTCGCGAGGCTTTGCGCGCGGGCCAAACTCCAAAGAGCAAACCCACTCCGATTGACACTGTAAGACCGCTAATGACAGCCCATGCAGGAATCGAAGCCGGCATGGTTGGGAAGATCAGAATGAGCAGCTTACTGATACCGACAGCGATGATGACACCAAGCACCCCTCCAAAGAACGTCAATATCATTGCCTCGAAAAGGAATTGACGAACTATGTCGCGACGCCGAGCCCCCAATGCTTTGCGTACACCAATCTCTCGCGTACGCTCAGTAACGCTTACGAGCATGATGTTCATCACACCGATGCCGCCAACCAGCAATCCGAGACTTGAAATGGCAATGGCAATCAATCCGACCATCGCAGTGATGGAGTCGAACTGCTGCACGAATTTGTCCGCGGTCTTGATATCAAAATCATCCGGGTCTCCGAACTTTACACCACGCCGCCGTCGCAGGATGTCTTCTGACTGTTCCAGCGCCTCATTCAACTGACCTGAGCGGCCTCGGATGATGATCATCATCCAGCCACGAGCCGGAGCAATTTTTTGAGCGGTGCGAAATGGAATGAAGACTGCATTGTCTTCTTCGTTCTCGCCGAAGAAGCCCGCCTTCCTTTTCTCGAGAACTCCAATGATCTCAAAATTATAGCCGCCCATGCGCACCTGCGTGCCGGCAATATTGCTGTTTTGGCCAGGAAAGAGTGCGTCGGCAGCATTGATGCCGATCACCACAACATTAGCGCGTTGCTGATCGTCCATCTCGGTGATAAATCGACCTTCGCGAACGACAACGTTGGTGATGTTCGCGTAGTTCGCAGTTACACCTGAAGTGTTACCCCAACGATAATTCTTGCCCTGATAAGTAATGTTGTCGTCGAACGGTCCCCCACTGTAGCCGACGTTAGGGGCCACCCAGGCGAGATCTTCGACCGCAGGTGCCTGGGCACGAATGGCTTCTGCGTCTGCGACTGTCAACGGCTTGCGAAGCCGCTCGGCTCGATCAGTGCTGGTTCGAGGGCCAGTCGACAGGTGAAACGCATAAATATTGTTGGTTCCGTATTCCTCGATGATGGCAATGATGCTCTGGCGCATTCCCGTGAGCAGGGAAGCGATCACGATTGCGGTGAAGACGCCGATGACGATGCCGAGCACAGTCAGGAAGCTGCGAAACTTGTGCCCGCGAACGCTATTGAACGACATCGCGAGCGTTTCCCTTAACAGTCCTCTTGGAAATCCAATCTTCATTGAACTTTTAAGCTTGGGCCAGAGCAACTATGGGATCGAGTCGTGCAGCCTTAAACGCTGGATAGATTCCCGCAATCATTCCAACAGCGGTCGAGACTAACAGCGCGAGAAGGATGTACCCAATTGTTATCGTCATGGTGATGCCGGCGAGGCTTGTGATCGTGAAACACACTCCCCATGCCAGCAGCAGTCCGAGTATCCCACCCAGCGCGCATAGCAGACCCGACTCTATCAGAAACTGCATCAGGATCTGTTTGCGCGTAGCTCCCACAGCCTTGCGCAACCCAACTTCAAATGTTCTTTCAGTAACGCTCACCAGCATGATGTTCATCACCACGATGCCACCCACGACCAGCGTAATCAGAGTGATCGGCACGACCACGGCGGCAATGCTGCCGGTGAATTGATCGATTTGCTTGTTCAGTTCCTCGACATTTACCAGACCAAAGTCGTCTTCTTCATTGCCTTTCAAACGATGCTTATTGCGCATGCTGATACGCGCATCTTCAATGACTGGCTGGAAGATCTCACGATTGGGAGCTTTGCCGTGGATTTGCAAGTTGCTTCGGCCGAAGATCTGCAGGTGCGTAGTGACTGGAATGTACACGTGGCGGTCGATTGAGTCGCCAAAAAACGAGCCACGCTTTTCTTCGACGCCTACGACCCGCATCGGCCGCCCCTTGATTTTCAATGTCTTGCCGAGTGCATTTACATTCGGAAAGAACTTTTCCTTGATATCGTTCCCCAACACCACCACCATGGCAGAACGTTGCACTTCATCCGGCGAGACGAATCGACCTTCGGAGATGGTCTTGTCTTCAATGTCCTGCATGTTGGCCGTAACTCCAAAAACCAGGGCCCCCGGGAAATCGATCCCTTCCTGAGAAAGGTCTGCCTGGCCGCCTGATTCCGCCCCCACTTCGGCGCAGGACGTGCAATGATCGCGCACCCACTCGTAGTCGTCCCAATTGAGACGCTTGTTACGCCGGTTCCTCCGCTCAAACTCGTCATCGGACATATGACCAGAGAAGGCCATTCTGGCAATCATGAAATGGTTCGCGCCGAGCACCTTGGCCACGCGATCGATAACATATGTGTTCAGACCACTAATGGAAGCGCCGACTGCGACCACGGAAGCCACGCCAATGATGATGCCTATCAACGTCAGGAAGGCTCTGAGCTTGTGGGCAAAGATTGACTGTAAGGCAATCTTTAGGGCGTCGGCGTAAAAAGAGAATATGGCTTTCATGCGGGTTTTACGCCAACGAATGACGTGCAAGTCGCTGTACGACGAACTCTCGAGAAAAGTTTTTTGGGATTTCCGTCCTGGAATTTCGTGACCAGCCTGGACGCTGATTTCCCAGAACGTTAACGGTGGGGTGCTGGAGTTATTAACAGCGGAGGTGAAACTCTCTAATCAAACCTTCTTCTCGTCGATTCAATGTCTTCGCCAGTGGCCTCTTTGAACAGCCTTCCCAGTCGTTCCCTTCGCGCGAGATCCGGCTGGCTCCAATATTCACTCACGATCCGATCAAACTTCGAGCCACTAATCACGCTTAATGGTCTTACCCGCTGAGCTGCTTTTGAGGCCTGTTGCTCGTTTCCATAGAGAATGTCGTCGACAGACTTTGTCACAAACTGATCAAGTCCTTTGGAAACAGCAAAGGGACCCGCGAATGCCAGGAGACAGCCAAGAGAGATTGCACTGAGCGGAATGGACGGATCAAAGTTAGTCCTTGATTTCTTGATGCCGCGGTAACCGTTGCGAAAGTACACAAACGCGGTCAGGAAAGGAGTGAAGCCTAGAATTCCAATAAAGAACATCATCAATCCGATCACACTGATCGGAAAGAGAATCGCGCCAATGGCAAAACAGAATACTCCGCCCGCAAGCAGGACGCCTCCCAGGAATCCGTTCGACAGCCCCGGCTTGAGTCGTAAGACTAACCAGACTACCAGTACGATCATTTCAACGCCGCTAAACAGGTAAGCGAACGATATGTAGTCATTGAGAAGTCCCGGGCCCATATATTCATCACTCTGGAAAACTCCGGGATCGATTATGAAACAAAGGAGTGGTCCCACGATGCCAAACGACACATCAAACACGTTTTGAGCTGTGGTTGGGTGAGCATTGAATTGACGCGCCCAAAAACCAGGCTTGGATGTCACATCTTCTTCGTTCATTAGACCGGTCCCCAGCGGTAACGGTTAAGTCAATTGCGCAGTGGTTTCGGCTGGCTTCACCGCGAACTTTTCTGTCCAACGGATGCGCCCAGTCACCTGCATTACCACGAAAAGCGTAATCACTGAGCCGATCGTGATTGCCAGCCCCGTGAATCCTTTCAAAAAGAAGGCATAGGAAAAGAGCACCAGGTAAACGAACTGCGCGACAGCTGCCTCGCGGCTGGCGAATTGGATTCCAATCACCAGGCGCAGGTAACTGATTACCAGGAAGACGGAAACCACCGAGGAAATCGCGAAGGCCGTGTGGATCGAGACATGATCCACGAGGTAAGCCAGCAGCAGATGGAAGGCGAAGAAAGCTGCAGCCAGGAAGAAATAGTTCATCGGATGCAGGTCTATCCCGCGCATGGTGGTGATGATGAACATTAGGAAGAAGAAGAAAAAGAGCGACACCGGAGCGAAGAAGCTGATCTTTCCCGCCAGCGGTCCCGGCTGAAGCTTTTCCGGCATCACCATGGCAATCTGATAACCGGACAAGAGGTTCTTATAAGACCAGGTCAGGTCCCATCCGTTAACAGTCTCTCTCTTGGTCGTAGGTGAAATAGTGTTATCTGGAAAATCAATGTCCTTAAAGTTAGTTTTCATGTTGAGCGTGAAGTCTCGCACCTGAGAAACTTCGGCACTGCCGAAACTGTAGCGCCATTCATTGAGTCCCTGAGACCGGTAGCCGACTCTTAATGTCGCTGATTTGCCTGGAACAATTTTCGTAGCGGCAGTGGCCGAGTTACGTTCGTTAGAAATGCTCATGGGCACGTCATCGACCATGAAAACGAGATCGTCGTAGATGGCCTGCGAGGCGGGGAACGTCAATGTGAAGTTGACCACTTGTTCCTTCTCGCTTGTGTTCGTAAAGCCGTACACACCCGCATAACTCACTTTGTACGTGCTGTACCAGAGCAGTCCCTTCTGTCGATGCTCGAGATCCAGGGCGACGTCTACGTGGCTGCTGTTCAGAGGAAGGGGAACATCCTCTTTGTTTTCGACCCTGCGGACCACGGCCTTGCCATTTTCAATGGTCTGTTCGTCGCGCGTAACTACTCGGACATATGAAGCATGCGGAGGTATCTGATTTTGCGCGGTCCCCCAAAGCGATTCGACCTGTCCTGAAGAGCGATCGTTTGAGTTGTAGGTACGCGAAAAAATAGTACCTCCCAGGATTGCCCAGGCCACTGAAGCACATACAAAAATAAACACGATTGCGGCGATGCGTTTAACCATTGAAACACTCCTCTGAACTTTCTGGTCCAACCGAACCGATTTGAGTTTTCCCGAACATATTCGTTGAAGCAACTTTGTACCTGCGCCGATGGGCCATCAATGTGGAAAGCCACAGACTCAATCTGTAGCGAGCTACGGTGAGTGCATTACCGGCTGCGGCTGCGGGTGATACTCCATCTCAGGGAATGAGCCGCGGCCAAAGAACACATGCCAGGCAAGGCCGCGCAGGACTGGTAGACGCATTGCAGCGCAACCAAACTCGACGACGGCAGGCTGACGGATTTCGGAAATTAGTCGACGCATCCATAACCTCGAGACAAAGCGAGAGCGAAACATCTCTCCGGAATATGCAGCTAGCGCTTCCGGATTTCCGCGATCCAGATATGCGGGAATTACCATGGCAGCGTAGCTCGAGAGACGCATGCAGGGATCGAGGCCGCCCGCCGTCAGCGGCGACACGGCACCCGCCGCGTCTCCCACCAACAGTCCCCGCGTGTTTGCAATTCGTTTCAGGACTCCGCCAACGGGGATGCGACCACCACGTCGCTCGACAAGCTTTGCTCGTTCAAGATCGAAAAGGCCATTGAGGCTGGCGCGAAAATCCTGAAGCGCGCTCACCGGATCAAAACGTGCCGGATAGCCGCCGACGCCGATGTGAACCTGCTCGCCGTCCTGCGTCACCCAGGCGAGGTAACCCGGCGCCCATTTTGGATCGAGAAAACAATGAAGCCGCGGCGGTCCATTGAGGGGCACATCCTCGAGCACTTCTTCGACGCCGACAATCCATTCGCTGTTTCTATCGAGCCCAAGAGCTCTCGCGACCCGCGAATTTGACCCGTCGGCTCCCACGACAAAGCGAGTTCCAATCAGACACGTTTCATCGGATCGTTCCAGTCGAACCAGCACGCCATTTTCCAGATCTGATTGACCGGCATAGCGAGTAGAAGGCCACCACTCAACTCCAGAGCGCAGACACTGCTCGAGCATTCTGTGATAGAGCTGGCCCATGCGGCCAACCCTGAACTCGTTGTAAGGGCTTTCGAGCTCGAGCTTTCGACGTCGAGGCGAATAAAGTGTGACGTGCCGCACCGGCGGTCCGAGGCAGTCCGCAGGTAAATCAAAATCTTCAAGCGTGCGGCGAACGAAAATGCCGGTCGTATGAACGCCGTCGTTGAGCGATTCTTTTCGATCGACTAGCAGAACACGAAGCCCTTGCTCGCTCAGTAAGCGAGCGCACTGCAATCCGGCGAGCCCGGCGCCCACTACAACTACCTCGTAATCTTTCATTGCATTACTGTCCGACAAACTTGCATAGAAGCAGGCTTGCAGCAAAGTGCTTTATTGCGCAAAGCTGCAGGGCAAAAAAAAGGGAGACTTAACGGCGACGCATTTGATTAATCAAGCTTTCCATGTGACTCAAGTAGTTCTCGAGTGCGCGCCGTCCAGCCGAAGTCAGCTTGTACTCAGTCTTCGGCACTCGACCCTCAAAGTATTTATTGCAGGTGATGTAGCCCGCGTCCTCGAGTTTCCGCGCATGGACGCTGAGGTTGCCATCCGTGATGTGCATCAGATTCTTCAAGTCATTGAAAGTCAGCGAGTCATTTGCTGCCAGCGCGCTCACGATGCCAAGACGCAGTCGCTCGTGGATGAGCCTGTCCAGAGATTCCGGCGCCCCGACGCGGGCTTTTGCGCCACGAGTATCCTGCAAATCATCTTTGCCGTCATGCTTTCGTTTTAACGCCGATTTAGCCACCGTACCTCCTTGCGATAATTACGCCGAACGTAATGTGCAGAACTCCAAACCCAAATGCCATAAACCAATTGCCGATCGAAGGAGCAAAAAGCGCCATCGCTCCCAATGTCATGAAACAGAGGCCCATAACGGGCACAATGCTCACCGAAAACATCCCGCCAGTTACCACGCCGGTTCCATACAACAGCAACCACATTCCGGGAATCGCGCTGACCAAATGCGCGCGATATAGCACCACCGTCAACACTGCACCGGCGAACAACGGCGGTGACAAGCTGAAGGCGACCTTACGTCCGGGGCCCGAAAACAACGGCATTCGAGCTGCGCGGGCTTTCCGATCCATTGACCAACCGGCGATCAGCAGCGAGAACATCGCCTCAGCAAACCACACGGTAAGCCACGATTTGGTGGTTGCTTGTTGGGATGCCAGCAATGCAGCACCCAACGCGGTAGTCCCAATCGCGACCTGGCCCCAGCCTGGCACGGCCGTGAAAGCGGAGGCTCGCTCCATCGTTTCACGGATGTAGCGCAGGTTATCCATGGCCCGCTCGTGCAGAGCGGGCGGCTCTTCGTTTGGTGCTGCCGGGGCTATGCGGAGGGGCGGCATAACGGAGAGGCTATACCGTCTGTCTACTCGCTGTCAAGTACTTTGTGAAGCAAAGAGGATCAGTAGATCTCCCAACACGCCGTTGTGCCATCAAGTTCGAACTGGGCTAAGCCGCTAGCGTGAACCCGCAAGCGGCCCTCGATCTCGTGGGTCGGTTGGTTTCCGCATCTGAGCCAAATCACTTTAGGTGGTGGGCCATAAAGCGTCGACATATCTGCGAAATCAGCATCTTGTGAAACCAGAACGAAACCGTTAGCCTTTGCGTAGTTCCAGATCGTCAAGTCGTCAGCCTCTGCCATACCTAACAAACGCACTTGGCTCGAATTAGGAAATATATCGGCTAATAACCGGCAGAGTCTGAAGCTTAAGTTCTGGTCGAACAGTAGCTTCATCTGGTGACGGTTACAAGTCGGCGTTCGCGGTCGGCAGCATATGCGAGTGATGCGCGGATGTCGTCTTCAGTGAGTTCAGGATAGTCGCTAAGAATTTCCTGATGAGTCATTCCAGCCGCAAGCCAGCCTAATACATCCGCCACGGAAATGCGCATTCCACGGATGCACGCACGACCTCCTCGCTTGCCGGCTTCAATCGTGATGACTTCCTGATAGTTCATTTGTTAACACTTTAGCACAGACGGTAACGGGCAAATCAATCGCGCTTTAGCCTCCATATGACTTCACGCCGAGTGTAACGCTTCATCAATGAGCTGCGCCTGCTCGAGTTGGTGAATTGCGTATGAACCCGTGGCCGGACTGGCTGACGCGGCGCGGCCGGCATAGCGTGGACGGCCAAACTTCGGCAAGAGGTTCTCAAGGCGCGGCTCAACGAAGGTCCAGCCACCCATGTTCTTTGGCTCTTCCTGACACCAGATTAACTCAGTCGCATTGGGATAGCTGGAAGCAATCTCTTCCAACAACCGCGCAGGGAACGGATAAAACTGCTCGAGTCTAATCAGAGGAACATCTGCCGCATTAGGCAGCTTCTTGCGGGCTTCGGCGAGGTCGTAGTACACCTTCCCGCTGCACAGCACAATTCTCTTGACGCTGGATCGATTAGCTACTGAAGAGTCGTCTATAACTGCCTGAAATCCACCGCTCGTCAATTCATCAAGCCTGGATGTGGCTGCCGGCAAGCGCAGCAGGCTCTTTGGCGTCATCACGACTAGCGGTCGTTCATAGCCTGGTCCAACCTGCCGGCGCAGCAGGTGGCAATACTGTGCGGGAGTAGTTGGGTAACAGACTTGTATATTGTTCTCCGCACACAACTGCAGATATCTTTCTAGTCGCGCACTCGAGTGCTCTGGTCCCTGTCCTTCATAGCCGTGAGGTAGCAGCATGCCCAACCTTGCGGTCTGTTTCCACTTGTCTTCACCAGCGGAGATATACTGATCGATTATCGTTTCCGCTCCGTTGCCAAAGTCACCAAACTGCGCCTCCCATAAAACCAGGGCTTCTTGCGCAACTACGGAGTAGCCGTACTCGAAACCAAGGACTCCTTCCTCGGAAAGCGAGCTGTCCCAAACATCGAATCGCGCCTCCGGGTTTGTCTCTGATCGAAATTCGGAAAGCGGCGACCAGGGTTTTCCGGTTTGTGTGTCGTACAAGACAGCGTGGCGTTGGCTGAAGGTGCCGCGACCAGAATCCTGACCGCTCAAGCGCACTCTGGTACCGTCGAAAACGAGTGACCCAAACGCGACTGCTTCGGCGAAGGCCCAATCCATCGGCAGAGTTCCCTCGCCCATTTTTGCGCGACGCGCCAACTGGCCAACCATCTTTGGGTTGATGTTGAAGCCTTCCGGGACTAAGGCGATCTTGTGAGCAATAGTGCGGATGATCTCGGCTGAGACGCTGGTTTCAACTAATTCAGATCCATCTAACTCCGGCGCCGGTGTCGCCAGGGTTGTCGGCGGCTTTTGAGCCACGGCTTCCTTGGCTCGAGCCTGCGCATCTTCGAGCCGCCGGGTGCGCTCAGCAAGCATCTCGTTAAGTTCCCGCTCGTCGATTACGCCTTCCTTAATTAACTTTTGTGCGTAGACGGTCCTTACACCTGGGTGCGCTTTGACTCGCGCGTACATTAACGGCTGAGTGTAGCTCGGCTCATCAGTTTCGTTGTGCCCGAGCTTTCTGAATCCAACCACGTCCAACACGACGTCTTTATTGAACTCCTGACGGTAATCGAGTGCGATTTGCAACCCGCGATAGGCAGCTTCGGGATCGTCACCATTGATATGAAAGATTGGTAACTGTGTCATTCTCGCGATGTCGGTCGAATAAATAGTGGAACGGCCGGCTTCGGGAGAAGTAGTGAACCCGATCTGATTATTGATGATGATGTGGATTGTGCCTCCAGTGCTGTAGCCACGCAGCGCCGCCAGGTTCAGTGTCTCCATTACGACACCCTGTCCGGCAAAGGCTGCGTCGCCATGCAACAACACCGGCAGCACACGATCGATTACTTCTTCGCGATGCGCCCCCGTCCCGTGCTCCAGCAGATCCTGGCGAGCACGCACCATTCCTTCCACTACGGGATCGACAGCTTCCAGATGGCTGGGATTCGGCGAGAGAGTCAGAAACACTTTTCGCCCGTCCGGCGTCTCGCGCTCACCGACGGCGCCTTGATGGTATTTGACGTCTCCTTCGTCTGCCGGAAAGGACGGGTGGGCCGACCCTTCGAAGGCTGCAAAGATGCGCTCGCAGAACTGACCAATTACATTTGCCAGCACGTTGAGGCGACCGCGATGGGCCATACCCATCGTGATCTCCTCGACCCCTCGAGCAGCAGCGCCCATCACCAGTTGGTCGAGCAACGGAATGATCGTCTCGCAGCCCTCGAGTGAGAATCGCTTTTGCCCAAGATACTTCGTACCGAGGAAACGCTCGAACTGCTCCGCGGAAATCAGCTTCCAAAGCAGTTGCTTTTTTACCGCCGGATCGATTGGTTGAGGACTAACAAATTGTTGTCGAATGGCTTCTCGCAGCCAGACTTTCTCTTCTTTGCTTTGGATGTGACGGTATTCGGTGCCAACCTTACCGCAGTATGCTCGCCGTAGTATGTCGAGGATCTCGCGAAGTGTCGCGCTGTCGGTACCTCCCAACCCGCCAGTGATAAAAGTCCTGTCGAGGTCCCAGATGGTCAGCTTGCATGTTTCGATATCCAGCTCCGGGTGATAGAGCAGTGGCATCGCGTGCAATGGATCAATATCGGCAATTAGGTGCCCGCGAACCCGGTAAGCATTGATTAACTCCATCACGCCGGCCTGGCGGACAGTTTGTGCGTACGTCTGATCGCCTCCAAGAAAAAATGGGTTGCGATCGATATTCCAGCGCAACGGTGGATAAGGAATGCTCAGGTCGGCAAACATCTCGTCGTAGAAATTGTGTTTACCGACCAACAGTTCATGCACTCGCGCCAGGAAGGAGCCGGATTCTGCGCCCTGAATAATGCGATGGTCGTACGTATTGCTGATGGTGATTGCTTTGCTGATGCCCAGCTGTGATAAAGCTTCCGGCGCCATGGCCTGATATTCCGCCGGGTACTCGATTGCGCCCGTTGCGACGATGAGTGCCTGGCCGGTCATTAGTCGTGGCATCGAAGCGACCGTGCCGAGCGTTCCGGGATTGGTCAGCGAAATTGTGGTTCCCTGGAAATCTGAGACCTGAAGCTTTCCAGATCGCGCGCGGCTGATGACATCATCGTAAGCCTTTAGAAACGCGGAAAACGTCAGTTGTTCTGCGTTCTTGATGTTCGGCACCAGCAAGCTGCGGCTGCCATCCTTCTTCTCCAAATCGATCGCGATGCCGAAATTCACCCCGCTTCTGCGCAGCCTTGTGGGAACGCCATCCTGTTCACCATAACCATCATTCAGTTGCGGGAACTCCTTCAGAGCGCAGAGCAGCGCCCAGCCAATAAGGTGAGTATAGGAAGCTTTGCCCCGCGAACTCTCTTCCAGATTTCGATTAATGATGCGACGGTTTTCGTCAACGAGCTTGACGGGAATACGACGCTGGG
>Ga0126384_10000317_pt1 | contig 25868 bp, 26 predicted proteins | sample PanSoiMetPlot_36_FD_92543 | JGI IMG/M metagenome (GOLD analysis project Ga0126384, IMG submission 92543) | Tropical forest soil microbial communities from Panama - MetaG Plot_36 | ecosystem: Environmental > Terrestrial > Soil > Tropical forest > Bulk soil | place: Panama | collected 2016-02-17 | reverse complement strand
TGACCGCGATCCAGAACACCGGCTCCGACCGCGCCACCTTGCCGATACGCTCCGCGCCGCCGAGCGCGCACCACGCGCCGAACACGAACAGCAGCTGCCACGCGATCGGATTGAACACCCAGGTCCCGCTCGGATAGGCGGGGAAGTTCCAGTCGAACCGCCAGGTGAGCGCATAGAGTGTGACCGAGGCGGCGAGCGCGAGCACCGGGCGGCGCAGCACAAGCCACAGCATCGGCGGAAAGCCGGCGAGCAGCACGATGTAGAGCGGCAGCACGTCCATGTTGGCGGGCTTGAACTTGAGCAGCAGCGCCTGCACCAGCGTCACGTCCGGCTGCTTGAGAAAATTGAAGATGCCCATTTCCTCGCTGTAGAGCGGATTGTCGAAGCTCGAGGAGACGTAGGCGATCTCCGCCATGTAGATCACGAACAGGAAGATGTGGGCGACGTAGATCTGCCAGGCGCGCTTGAGGATGCGCGCGCTCGCCACCACGGTGCCGCGCTCGTTCATCTCCCGGCCGTACACGAACGCGGCCGTGTAGCCCGAGATGAAGACGAAGATCTCGGTCGCATCGCTGAATCCATAATTGCGGATCGTGATCCAGCTCACCAGGTTCGACGGAATATGGTCGAGGAAGATAAGCCACAGCGCGAGGCCGCGAAACAGGTCAAGGCGCAGGTCGCGTCCGGTCGGCACAACGGGCGGCATCACAACAGTTCCATGGCGGGCGATGGTTGCCGCCCCCGGACGCTCCCACCCCCCGGAGCGTCATGTGCGATCACTATAGCGTTTTCGTGAAGCGGGAAATCGACTTCGCCGTCACAACCGCGTCAGATTGATTGCATGAATGATGCCAATATCTTACCGCTGCGACATCGCGGCCCGAAAGCGGTCGCGGGCTGCCGTGGCGTCGGCGCGGGCGTTGCGCGCCGCCTCGAGACGCGATTCAATAGGGCTAACATGGGTCAGGGGCCGTAAGCGATCGCCGCGGCCACGGCAAGCGAGCCAGGCGACGCCGGTAGAAGCGATGTACCAGACGGTCACCCGCAACATCGAGGTAACGGTGACGCCGAGATTCCTGCCCGAGCGGTCATCGCGGGAACGCAGCTATTTCTTCTGGGCCTACACGATCGAGATCAGCAACCGCGGCGAGGAGACGGTGCAGCTCAAGACCCGGCACTGGCGGATCACCGACGCGTTCGGCCGGGTGCAGGAGGTGCGCGGCGCCGGCGTGGTGGGCGAGGAGCCGGTGCTCGAGCCGGGTGCGTCCTATGAGTACACCAGCGGCGTTCCGCTGCCGACGCCGTCCGGATTCATGGTCGGCACCTACGGCATGGTGTCGGCGGGCGGCGAGTGCTTCGACATCCAGATCCCGGCGTTTTCGCTCGACGGACCGGAGACCCGACGGACGATCAATTGACGCGCGCGCAAGCGCGCGTCATTGCGAGCCCTCGGGTCTCGCCTTCGGCGAGCCCAAGGATAAACTCAGCGAAGCAATCTCTGTTCACTTGCTCGTGCGTGTGCGGTCGAGATTGCTTCGCTGCGCTCGCAATGACGGCGACAGACCGGCTCGCCTCACCCCGCCACTTCCGCCGGCTCGAACACGTAGTTCGAGCTGCAGAACTCGCAGGTCACCGAAATCACGCCGTTCTCGACCATGTGATCGCGGTCGTCCTGGGAAAAGCTGCGCAGCATGTTCTCGACGTTCTGGCGCGAGCAGGAGCACGTGGCCTCGACCGAGGTCGAGCGGAAGACGCGCACGCCGTGCTCGTGGAAGAGCCGGTAGAGCAGCCGCTCGCTCGAGAGCGCCGGGTCGATCAGCTCGATGTCCTCCACGGTCGCGATCAGGGCGCGGCCCGCGACCCAGGCGTCGTCCTCGGCGACCACGTGCGGCCTCGTTCCCTCCGGCGCGTCGCCGGGATCGAGATCGGGCCCGCGCATGCGCTCGGCCGACTTGGGCAGAAACTGCAGCAACATGCCGCCGGCGCGCCAGCGATGGCGCGGCCCCGCATGGGCGGCATTGAGCTCTTCGCCGACGGCGAGTCGCACGCGCGTCGGAATCTGCTCCGAACGGAGGAAATATTCGTGCGCCGCATCCTCGAGCCCGCCGCCGGTCAGCGCCACCAGGCCCTGGTAGCGGTTCATGTCGGTGCCCTGGTCGATCGTCATCGCGAGGTGGCCCTGGCCGAGCAGCTCGCCCGGTGACGCGGCGCGTTCGGCGATCGCGGCCTCGACGCGCTCCCGGTCGAAGCGTGCGCAGGCGCGCACCCGCCCGGGGCTCGTGAAGTCGACCACCAGCATGCGCACCGGGCCGTCGGTCTGGGTCTGCAGGATGAAGCGGCCCTCGAACTTGAGCGAGGAGCCCAGCAGCAGCGCGAGCGCGATCGCCTCGCCGAGCAGCTTGGCGACCGGCAGTGGGTAGTCGTGGCTGCCGAGGATGCGGTCGAGCGCCGGGCCGAGCCGAACCGTGCGGCCGCGCAGGTCGAGGCTCGCCACCTCGAACGGCAGGATGGCGTCCTCCGCCGGGATGGCGGCGGGCGTGCGGGATGGAGTCGCGGTTTCGCTCATGCGGGCCTTTTCGAGATGATTTGCGGCGCTGCGCCGTCGCGCGCGCGGCCACCGTCCTCGCCACCTCGCGATTAGATAATCACGATCCGCCGCCGTGGAAGCACCACGCCAGAATGCCTTTCTGGGCGTGCAGCCGGTTCTCCGCTTCGTCGAATACGACCGACTGCCGCCCGTCGATCACCTCGTCGGTGACCTCCTCGCCGCGATGCGCCGGCAGGCAGTGCATGAACAGCGCGTCCGGTCGCGCGCGCGCCATCAGCTGCGCATTGACCTGGTAGGGCTTGAGCAGATTGTGCCGCCGCGTGCCGTTCTTGTCTCCCATCGAGACCCAGGTGTCGGTCACGATGCAATGGGCGCCCTTCACGGCCTCCTCGGGATCGTGGCCGAGCCGGATGTCAGCGTCCGACGCCTTGACCCAGTCGGCGAGCCGTTTCTTCGGGGCGAGCTCGGGCGGAGTCGCGACCCGCAGCGCGAAATCGAACCGCTGCGCCGCGTGCATCCACGAGGTCAGCACGTTGTTGGCGTCGCCCGTCCAGGCCACGGTCTTGCCCTTGATCGGACCGCGATGCTCCTCGAACGTCAGCACGTCGGCCATCACCTGGCACGGATGCGAGCGCTTGGTCAGGCCGTTGATCACCGGCACGGTGGCGTGGTTCGCGAGCTCGAGCAGGGTCGCGTGCTCAAGCGTGCGGATCACGATGGCGTCGACGTAGCGCGAGAGCACCTGCGCCGTATCCGCAATGGTCTCGCCGCGGCCGAGCTGCATCTCCTGGCCGGTCAGCACGATGACGTCGCCGCCGAGCTGGCGCATCGCGACGTCGAAGGAGACGCGCGTGCGGGTCGAGGGCTTGTCGAAGATCATCGCCAGCATGCGGCCGGCGAGCGGCAGGCGCGAAGACTTGGCGCGCGCGCCGCGCTTCTTCATCGCCCGGCTCGCCGCGATGATCCCGCGCAGCTCGCGCGATGAAATGTCTGCGAGATCGAGGAAGTGGCGGATCGCGCGCGTGCTCACCGGGCCGTCCCCTGGGTGGCGTCGCGGCGCGCGGCGGCTTGCTCCACCGCGGTGGCGGCGCGGTCGAGCCGGGCGACCGCTTCGGCGATCTCGGCCTCCTCGACGATGAGCGGCGGCAGCAGCCGCACGACGTTGTCCCCGGCCGCGACCGCGAGCACCTTCTCGGCGCGCAGCGCGTCGACCAATTCGCCGTTCGGCACAAGGCAGCGCAGGCCGACAAGCAGACCTTCGCCGCGCACCTCGGCGATCACCCGCGGGTGGCGATCCTTGATCTCGGCGAGCCGCTGCTTGAGCAGCAGCGCGACCTTGCGCATGCGGTCGAAGAAGTCTGGCGCCAGCATCACGTCGAGCACCGCGTTGCCGGCCGCCATGGCGAGCGGATTGCCGCCGAAGGTCGAGCCGTGCGTGCCCGCCGTCATGCCCTTGCCGGCCGGCTCGGTGGTCAGGCATGCACCCATCGGAAAGCCGCCGCCGAGCGCCTTGGCGAGCGCCATGATGTCGGGCGTCACGCCGGTGTGCTGGTAGGCGAAGAGGTCGCCAGTGCGCCCCATGCCGGTCTGCACCTCGTCGAAGACGAGGAGCAGGCCGTTGGCGTCGCAGAGCTCGCGCAGCTCGCGCAGGAACTGGTTCGGCACCACCCGCACGCCGCCCTCGCCCTGGATCGGCTCGATCAGGATCGCGGCCGTGGTCGGCCCGATCGCGCGCTTGACCGCCGCGAGATCGCCGAACGGAACCTGGTCGAAGCCCTCGACCACGGGGCCGAAGCCTTCGAGATATTTCTTCTGTCCGCCGGCCGCGAGGGTCGCGAGCGTCCGGCCGTGGAAGGCGCCCTCGAACGTGATGATGCGCACCCGCTCCGGTGCGCCGGTCACGGCGTGGTACTTGCGCGCGCACTTGATCGCGCATTCCATCGCCTCGGCGCCCGAATTGCAGAAGAACACGTAGTCCGCAAAGCTCGCCGCGCACAGCCGCTCGGCGAGGCGTTCGCCCTCCGGAATGCGAAACAGGTTGGAGACGTGGATCACCTTGCCGGCCTGCTCCGCCAGCGCCGCCGCGATGCGCGGATGGGCGTGGCCGAGCGCGTTGACGGCGACGCCCGAGGTGAGATCGAGATAGCGCTCGCCGTTGGTCGCGATCAGCCAGGCGCCTTCGCCTCGCTCGAAGGCGAGGTCGACGCGCGCAAAGGTGGGCATGAGATGCGACGTCACGGTCGGCCGTCAGTGGTTGCCTGGCGCATGTTCTTTCGGCGAAGGTCCGAACCTCGTCCGGACGGCGTCCGGTTTCGCCGAGGGCGATCTGCGCGGCCTGACGTCCGGCGCATCTTCGGCGATACCGCTTCCGGCTCGTCGACGAGAACATGCGCGGGTCACGTCCAGACGATGCCGAAACGACGAAATGAAATGTGCCGCCTTCCCGCGGCGGCACGGGCTCAATTCTATTGCGGCCCCGCGGGGTGTCAACACGACGATTTTGATCCTGCGCATGAGCGATCGTGATCGATTACCGGCGCGCTAAGGCCGCGACGCATCTGGGAAACGCGGTGCAAACGTGATGCCGAAGCGAAGCGCTGCACTGCGCTCGCGATACCGGTAGTGGAACATGTGGAAGCGGTGACGCCGACTCTTGCGCGGGAGTCTCGGCATATAGTAGGTTTCGTTCTGGAAGATACGATATCTCGTGCGGCGGACCATTTTCTGAGTTTGTTTGTATCGGGCGTATCCGACGGCGGCTTTGCGCGGCCGGAGGGCAGAGGTGGATTCTGCCGGAGGTGTCCGCGCTCCGGCTCGGTAAACGGGGACAAACCGCAATGTGGACCGACGAGCGGGTTGAGCTGCTGAAGAAGCTTTGGGCCGACGGCCTGTCGGCGAGTCAGATCGCGGCGGAGCTCGGCGGTATCACCCGCAATGCCGTAATCGGCAAGGTGCACCGGCTGGGCCTGTCGGGGCGCGCCAAGAGTCCGTCCTCGACCACGCCGCGGCCGCGCAAGCCGCGCGCGCCCGGTATGATGCGGCTCGCGCGTCCGTCCATGCGCGGCAACACGGCGCTGGCGGCGATGTACGAGGTCGATGTCGAGCCCGAGCCGGAGCTCATCGAGAACATCATTCCACTTGGACAGCGTTGCACGCTGCTCGAGCTCAACGACAGCAAATGCCGCTGGCCGATCGGCGATCCCGGGTCGGCGGAGTTCTTCTTCTGTGGCGGCGTGCCGAACGAGGGCCTGCCCTACTGCAGCTATCATTCGCGCGTGGCCTATCAGCCGGCAGGGGATCGCCGTCGCGATCGGCGGCCCGCACGCGGCTGACCGAGGCGCCGGGCTGGCGCCGGGACGGCGCCAGCCCGGTTTCCGGACTTTCCTCGCGTTAACTGGTTCGCCTTGCCGGGCGGCAGAAAAGCCGGGCATGATTTTCGCCATATCGGCGCCATTACCCCACTGGATGCTGCGGGTGCGGGCCGGCCGCCGACCATTCGGAATCGAACCTGATACCCACGTCAGACCATTTGGCAGACCATCGGTGCCGTGTCGTAGCGCCGTGAACCGGCCGGTCCGACGTTCCATCACGCAAGAGAGAGAGCATCCCATGCACAAGGCCATCACAAGTGCCATCCTGCTCACCCTTTGTGCGATCGCCCCGGCAGCGGCCGGCGATCCAGGCGGCAAATGGCTGACCCAGGATGGCAAGGCCGTCGTCAACATTGCGCGCTGCGGCGCGGCGGTGTGCGGCACCATCGTGTCGTTGAAGGAGCCGAACGATCCACAGACCGGCAAGCCGAAGACCGACGGCCACAATCAGGACGCCGCCAAGCGCAGCCGGCCGATCATCGGGCTGCAGATGTTCGACATGAAGCCGAGCGGCACCGCCGACAGGTGGGACGGCCAAGTCTACAACGCCGAGGACGGCAAGACCTACACGGGCTCGCTCACGCTCACCGGCGCCACCACCCTCGATCTCCAGGGCTGCGCCCTCGCCGGCCTTATCTGCAAGACCCAGACCTGGACGCGGGCGAAGTAGGCCTTGGTCATTGCGAGGAGCCCGTCAGGGCGACGAAGCAATCTCCGCCGCCGGCTCAGCGCAAGCGAAGCGAGATTGCTTCGCTTCGCTCGCAATGACTCAATCTACGCCGTCTTGCCAAAGCGGTCGTTGAGCGCGTAGCCGGCGCCGCGCACGGTGCGGATCGGGTCCGGCATGCGGCCGCGGTTGAGCGCCTTGCGCAGGCGGCCGACGTGGACGTCGACGGTGCGCTCGTCGATGTAGACGTCGCGGCCCCACACCTGGTCGAGCAGCTGCTCGCGCGAGAACACGCGGCCGGGGTTTTCCAGCAGGAACTCGAGCAGGCGGAACTCGGTCGGCCCGAGCGGCACCTCGCGGCCCGAGCGCGAGACCCGCTTGGTGTCGCGGTCGAGCTCGATGTCGCCGGCCGACAAGAGCGCCGCGACCCGCTCCGGCTTGGAGCGGCGCAAGAGCGCACGGATGCGCGCGAGCAGCTCGGGGACCGAGAACGGCTTGACGATGTAGTCGTCGGCGCCGGTCGCGAGCCCGCGCACCCGCTCGCCTTCCTCGCCGCGCGCGGTCAGCATGATGATCGGCAGGCGGCGCGTCTCCGGCTTGGCGCGCAGGCGGCGGATGAGTTCGATGCCGGAGAGGCCCGGCAGCATCCAGTCGATGACCGCGAGGTCGGGCGGGGTCTCCTTGAGGCGCAGCTCGGCCTCGTCGCCGCGGCCGGAGGAGTCGACCGCGTAGCCCTCGGATTCGAGGTTGTAGCGCAGGATCAGCGTCAGCGGCTCTTCGTCTTCGACGATGAGAATGCGGGCCGTCATGCGGTGTGATCTCCCTCCTTCAGCTCCTGAAGGGGACGTTGGTCACGGCGGTGGTGTCGCCCTTGGGGCGTTCCTCCGCCATGGTACGCCCTTCGACCATGTAATAGACCGTCTCCGCGATGTTCGTCGCATGGTCGCCCATGCGCTCGATGTTCTTGGCGCAGAACAGGAGATGGGTGCAGAAGCTGATGTTGCGCGGATCTTCCATCATGTAGGTGAGGAGCTCGCGAAACAGCGAGTTGTTGACGGCGTCGATCTCCTCGTCGTTGCGCCACACCGCCACCGCCTCGGCGGCATCGCGCCGCGCGAAGCTGTCGAGCACATCCTTGATCTGGGCGAGCACCAGGTCGGCCATGTGCTCGACCCCGCGCATGACCTGCTGGGGCTGAAAGTCGGCATCGAGCGCGGCCACGCGCTTGGCGATGTTCTTGGCGAGGTCGCCGATGCGCTCGAGATCGTTGGAGACGCGCAGCGCGCCGACGATCTCGCGCAGGTCGATCGCCATCGGCTGGCGCCGCGCGATCGTCAGGATGGTCTTCTCCTCGATCTCGCGCTGCAGCGCGTCGATCTTGCCGTCGTCGGCGATGACGCGCTCGGCGAGGGCGATGTCGCGCTTATCGAGCGCCTCGACGGCGTTCACGATCTGGCGTTCCGCCAGGCCGCCCATCTCGGCCACCACCCGCGTGAGATCCTGCAGGTCGGCGTCGAATGCCTTGATCGTATGTTCGGACATCGTCATGTCAGCATCCTTGCATTCCGGTCTCGGCGCTCTCCCGCCCCGTCATCCGAAGCGGCCCGTGATGTAGTCCTGCGTGCGCCGGTCGGACGGGCTGGTGAACATCTTGCTGGTGGTGTCGAACTCCACCAGCTCGCCCAGATACATGAAGGCCGTGTAGTCGGAGCAGCGCGCCGCCTGCTGCATGTTGTGGGTGACGATCGCGATCGTATAGTCGTCCTTGAGCTCGTCGATCAACTCCTCGATCTTGGCGGTCGAGATCGGATCGAGCGCCGAGCACGGCTCGTCGAACAGGATGACCTCGGGCTTGACCGCGACGGTGCGCGCGATGCACAGGCGTTGCTGCTGGCCGCCCGAGAGGCTCAACCCGTTGGCGGCGAGCTTGTCCTTCACCTCCTCCCACAGCGCCGAGCGGCGCAGCGCCTGCTCGACCCGGATGTCGAGATCCTGCTTGCTCAACCGCTCGTACAGCCGCACCCCGAAGGCGATGTTCTCGTAGATCGACATCGGGAAGGGCGTCGGCTTCTGAAAGACCATGCCGACGCGGGCGCGCAGCAGGTTGATGTCCTGCCCGGGCGCCAGGATATTGGTGCCGTCGAGCAGCACCTCGCCCTCGGCCCGCTGGTTCGGATAGAGGTCGTAGACCCGGTTGAGGATGCGCAGCAGCGTCGACTTTCCGCAACCCGACGGTCCGATGAAGGCGGTGACCCGCTTGGCGTAGAGCGTGACGCTGACGTCCTTGAGCGCCCGGTTGGTGCCGTAGAAGAAGTTGAGCTTGCGCGCGGCGACCTTCGGCTCCAACCTGCCGGAGGGCGCCGTGTGGGTCACGACCGGAATGGGACTCGAGCTTTGAACGGGAGCCATGCTCATGACATTTTCCTGGAGGACGCGAGGGCTCGGGCGACGATGCTGAGAGCGAGCACCGCCAGGGTGATGATCAGCGCGCCGGTCCAGGCGAGCCTCTGCCAGTCGCGATAGGGGCTGAGCGCGAACTGGAAGATGACCGCCGGAAGGCTCGCCATCGGGGCGTTGAGGTTGGCGCTGAAGAACTGGTTGTTGAGCGCCGTGAACAGGAGCGGCGCGGTCTCGCCGCTGATGCGCGCGACCGCGAGCAGGACCCCGGTGACGATCCCGGCCCGTGCGGCGCGGTAGGAGACCTTGCGGATCACGTAGGCGAGCGGCATGCCGAGCGCACTCGCCGCCTCGCGCAGCTCCTTCGGCACCAGCTGCAGCATGTCCTCGGTGGTGCGCACCACCACCGGGATCACCAGCATCGCCAGTGCGACCGCGCCCGCGACGCCGGAGAAATGGCCCATCGGCGCCACCATCACCTCGTAGATGAACAGCCCGATGAGGATCGACGGCGCGCTCAGCAGGATGTCGTTGATGAAGCGGACCACCTGGGTCAGCCGCGAATAACGGCCGTACTCGGCCATGTAGGTGCCGGCGAGAATGCCGACCGGCGTGCCGATCAACACCGCGAGCACCGTTATGATGAGGCTGCCGACGATCGGATTGAGCAGGCCGCCGTCGGAGCCGGGCGGTGGCGTCATCTCGGTGAACACCTTGAGCGAAAGCCCGCCCGCCCCCTCGATGACAAGCCTGCCCAGGATGAGCGCGAGCCAGCCGAGCCCGAACACGGTTGCCGCGAACGACAGGCTGATGACGACCTGGTTGCGAAGGCGGCGCCGCCGGTAGAGATCCATCATGGCGTTCACCCGATCCGGCGCTCGATGCGCAGTAGCAGATAGCGCGCGACGGCCAGCACCGAGAAGGTGATCACGAACAGGATCAGGCCGAGCGCGATCAGCGCGGACGTGTAGAGGTCGCCGACCGCCTCGGTGAACTCGTTCGCGATGGTGGCCGAGATGGTGGTGCCGGGCGCCAGCAGCGAGGGCGACACTCTGTGGGCGTTGCCGATCACGAAGGTCACCGCCATGGTTTCGCCGAGCGCGCGGCCGAGCGCGAGCATGATGCCGCCGATCACGCCGACCCGGGTGTAGGGAAGCACCACGTAACGCATCACCTCCCAGGTGGTGCAGCCGAGCCCGTAGGCGGCCTCCTTGAGCACCGGCGGCACCGCCTCGAACACGTCGCGCGACACCGACGTGATGAACGGCAGCACCATGATGGCGAGGATCAGCCCGGCGGTGAGCACGCCGATGCCGTAGGGTGGCCCGGCGAACACGCTGGAGAGGATCGGCACCGGCCCGAAGATGTCTATCAGGGCCGGCTGCAGCGTGCGCTGCAGGAACGGCGCGAACACGAACAGGCCCCAGATGCCGTAGATGACGCTCGGAATGCCGGCGAGCAGCTCGATCGCGATGCCGATCGGGCGCCGCAGCCACATCGGACAGAGCTCGGTCAGGAACAGCGTGATCAGCAGGCCGATCGGCACCGCGATCGCCATGGCGATGAACGAGGTGATGATTGTGCCGTAGATCGGCGCGAGCGCGCCGAATCTTTCGGTGACCGGATTCCAGACCTGCTCGACCAGGAAACCCAGACCGAATGCGCTGATCGCAGGCAGCGAGGCCCGGAACAGCGAGAGCATCACGCCGGCCAGGATGACGAGCACACAGATCGCGGCAAGCCGCGTCAGGTTGCGGAACACCGTGTCGGTGAGGCGCAGCCGCCCAAGAATCCTTGCGCGGGATGCCGCCGCCAGCTCGGCCGGGGCGGCGCCCCGCAACGCAACGTCAACCACGGTCTGCCTCCCGCCTGATGACATCCGGCTCCCCTCGGCCTTGGCAATCGGTCAGGTGAGCCACCACGCCGGCCTCGCGACCACCGAACACGCCGTCTTTTGCAATTGCGGCTTGCACGCGCTTTGCACTGCCTCAAATGAGGAAAAGGCGCCTCGCGGCGCCCTTTCCGGTGTCGTTCGGTCAGTTCGAGACCGTGTAGACCGGCTTGCCGCCCGCGTCCTTGACCTGGTCCGCCCAGACCTTCCTGATGGCCGTGACCACGTTGGCCGGCATCGGGATGTAGTCGAGGTCCTGCGCGGCCTTGCCGCCGTTCTTGTACGCCCAGTCGAAGAACTTGAGCGCCTCTTGCGCGGCCGCCGCGTCCGGAACCTGCTTGGGGATCAGGATGAAGGTCGCGCCGGAGATCGGCCAGGACTGCGCGCCGGATTGATCGGTCAGCAGCAGGTAGAAGCCGGGCGCGCCGACCCAGTCCGCATTGGCGGCGGCGGCCTGGATCGCGTCCGGCGTCGGCGCAACGGCCTTGCCCTCGTGGTTGACCATCTTCATGGTGGTGAGGTTGTTCTGCTTGGCATAGGCGGTCTCGACGTAGCCGATCGAGCCCTTCGCCTGGCCGACATTGTTGGAGACGCCTTCGTTACCCTTGGCGCCGATGCCAACCGGCCATTCGACCGAGGCGTTGTTGCCGACCTTCGACTTCCAGTCGCCGCTCACCTTGGAGAGGTAGTTGGTGAAGATGAAGGTCGTGCCCGAGCCGTCCGAACGGTGCACCACGGCGATCGCCTGCGACGGCAGCTTGGCATTCGGATTGAGCTTCTTGATCGCCGGGTCGTCCCAGGTCTTGATCTCGCCGAGATAGATTTTGGCGAGCGTCGGTCCGTCGATGGTGAGGTCGCCCGACTTGATGCCGTCGATGTTCACGACCGGCACGATGCCGCCCATCACGGTCGGGAACTGGACGAGGCCGTCCTTGTTGAGCACGTCGGCGGTGAGCGGCATGTCGGAGGCGCCGAACGTCACGGTCTTCGCCACGATCTGCTTGATGCCGCCGCCCGAGCCAATCGACTGGTAATTCAGTCCGATGCCGGTCTCCTTCTTATAGGAGTCGGCCCACTTGGCGTAGATCGGATACGGGAAGGTGGCGCCGGCCCCCGAAATATCAGCGGCGGCCGCCGTCATCGTCGATACCGCGGCGAGTGCGCCGGCCGCGGCAAGGGCCTTCATCAACTTCATGACTTCTCTCCTGAGTACGGCCGCAACACCACTCCGTGCGTGCAAGATGACGCGCCGTTGTGCTCCTGGCCTTCTGGTGCGATTGGGAATTCGCCACTCACGCACTTCGAACAGCGCCTCTCGCCTGTCTCGAAGTCGCGGGCAGTCCTACGCCATCCATGCCGCCGTTTTATGTGATTTGGATGACACTTAGATGACGGTTCAAATATATGATTTATTTGTATATTTTTCGGAAATTGGAGGTATTTCTGATTTTCGCGTGACGCTCTGCCGGTCGCCAAGGAGGGGCCGGAAAAGCTCCGTCCGGCAGCAAGTCAGCCGCAGCCGCAGGCCTCTTGATTCCACGCCTCGCGGCCTTCCTTGACCAGGAACCAGACGATCGCGAGCGAGGTCACTGCGTCGATCCACCAGGCGCCGACGAGGAATTGCGCCACGAGCCCGAGCGCGGCGACGAACGACAGCCACCCGCAGGTGATCGACTCGACCGCATCGGCGCGCATCGCGCGGCTGCCGAGCGCCTCGGCGAGGGCGAGCTTGCGCCGCGCCAGCGCATACATGATCGGGATCGCGGCGAGCGTCACCGCGAGGCCGAGCGCGGAGAATGTCTCGCCGTGGCGCGTCCAAAGGCTCCAGGCCGCACTCGCGACCACATAGGCGGCGAGCGCGAACAGGAGGCCCCCGCCGATCCGGCTCGCAACGCGCTCGGCATGTTCCGAGAAGACCTGGCCGTGGCGCAGCTCGACGGTGAGCCGCCAGATCAGCACGCCGGCCGAGATCAGCTCGATCACGCTGTCGACGCCGAAGGCGATGAGCGTGATGCTGCCCGCCGCGATCCCGGACGCGATCGCGACCGCGGCCTCGATCGTCATCCAGCCGACCGTGAGCCATTCGAGCCGAAATGCCTGACGTACCAGGTCGGCGCGCGCGTCCGGCGCGGCGCTGGCGTTCCCCGCGCAGGCCGCTTCCGTGCAGCACGGGGCCGCGGCGGCGATGTCGATCGTCTCGGGGCGGTTCATCTGCGCACCCTATCAGCCGAAGGGCCGGTGCGGCACTCCTACACCGGCTGCAGCGACGCTCGCTCGCCCGCCGGCAGTTCGACCGCGATTGCGTCGCCGGGCCGCACCTCTCCGCCCGCGACGACGATCGCCATGATGCCGGCCTTGCGGACGAGCTCACCCGCCGCATCGCGCCCCAGCACCGCAGCCATCAGTCCGGGTTGAAACGCGTCGAGCTGGCGGCAGGGATTGCGCAGGCCAGTGACCTCGACCACCGCATCGGGCCCGAGCCGCAGTCGCGCGCCGGTCGGCAGCGCGATGAGGTCGATGGCGCGCGTGGTGACGTTCTCGCCGATGGCGCCGGGCGTGAGGTCGAAGCCGCCGGCGCGAAGCTCGGCGAACAGCTCCTCGGGAAGGAGATGCACCTGCCGCAGGTTCGGCGCGTTCGGATCCTTGCGGACGCGCGAGCGATGCTTGACTTTCTCGCCCATGTGCGCGTCGCCTTCGACGCCGAGCCCGACCGCGAGGCGGATCGAGGCGGTGGTGGGCTTGGTGAAGGAGTGGGTGCCGCTGCGGCTGACCGCGATGATCGTAGGGTTCATGGGACTGTTTATGGGACTCATGGGCTTTGAAGTCACACCACGTGCGCGGGGGCAAGCGGGCATTCCGTGAGGCCCGCCTCGATCTGCATGGTCGCGTGCCGGATGCCGAAGCGGTGGGCGAGCTCATGCGCCGCATCGGCCAGCAGATGGTCGTCGAGGCCGGCATTCGGCCGCACCAGGTGTGCGGTCAGCGCGGTCTCGGTCGTGCTCATCGCCCAGATGTGCAGGTCGTGCACCTCGATCACGCCGGGCAGGCTCGCCAGATAGGCCTCGACCGCGTGGCGATCGATGTTTGCCGGAACGGCGTCGAGCGCGAGGTTGAGCGCATCGCGGGTGAGGCCCCAGGTGGTGGCCAGGATCACGGCCGCCACCGCGACGCTCACGGCCGGATCGATCCACAGCCATCCGGTCCAGCCGATCAGCACCGCCGCGATGACGACACCGAGCGAGACGCCCGCATCGCCGGCCATGTGCAGGAACGCGCCGCGCACGTTGAGATCGTGGTGGCGGCCGCGCACGAACATCAGCGCCGTCGCGGCATTGATGGCGATGCCGAGCGCCGCCACCCACAGCATTGGGCCGGTTGCGACCGGCTCGGGCGCGAGCAGGCGGCGCACCGCCTCGGTGAGGATCGCGCCGGTCGCCGCGAACAGCAGCGCCGCGTTGCCGAGTGCCGCGAGGATCGAGGCGCGGCGATAACCATAGGTGTGCGAGGCGGTCGGCCGCCTAGTGCACAGCCAGGCGGCGCACCAGGCGAGCAGCAAGGCGATCACGTCGGAGAAATTGTGGAGCGCGTCGGAGATGAGCGCGAGCGAATTGGCGAAGAAGCCGACGCCGAGCTCGGCGAGCGCAAAGGCGAGGTTGAGCGCGGTGCCGATCGCGAACGCGGCAGTGAAGCTCGCGGGTGACGCGACTCCCCCGCCGTGATGGTGGCCGTGGCCGTGATGATGATGGTGATGAGCCATCGCGCGTTCCCGACGTCGCCGCCGCAGCATGGTCGCGCCCTCTCTAGCACAAAGGGGCGATGGGTATGATCTTAAGTTTTCCGCCCAGCGTTATATTGTTCCAGAGAGGCCGCGATGGACACACTTGTGCTGCTCGACCTGCTGGGCGCCGTCGCGCTGCTGCTGTGGGGTCTGCACATGGTGCAGACCGGCATCGTGCGGGCCTTCGGTCCCGACCTGCGGCGGCTCTTGTCAAAGACGCTGCGCAACCGGGTGGCGCTTTCGGCTCAGGTCCCGGACTGACCGCTGTGCTCCAGAGCAGCACCGCGACGGACCTCATGACGGCGTCCTTCGCGGCCGACGGCATGGTCTCTCTGCTCCGGCGCTCGCGGTCATGCCGATGCGACACGTTATGCGGCGGTGAAGAACGTTCTTCCCAGGCTCCGGCAATTGCCGTAGTTGCGAATACGGGGCTCTGTGCGCGGGGATCGAGCCGGCGGAGAAGTCACGTGACCGGTGAAGCTGACGGCCGTGGGCTGCGACGGTCTTTCGCACGCGTCTGGACGGACTTGCGTCGCATCACCGTCGGTTCGTCGGCTGCGGTGGCCGCGGCGCATGCAGCCGGACTCCAGGGCCGCTGGCTTTTGCCAGAGCGACAGAATGGCAGAACGAAGCTAGGTCAAAAAGTCCAATGATTTCAAAGGGTGTCACTTACGCTGATCGAGCGGCAGACGTACCGTGAAGGTCGCGCCCCGGCCCGGCGCGCTGGCGATGGTGAGGCGGCCGCGGTGGCGGTGCAGGATGTGCTTGACCAGCGCGAGCCCGAGCCCGGTGCCGCCCTGGGCGCGGCTCTCGGTGACGTCGACGCGGTAGAACCGCTCGGTCAGGCGCGGCAGGTGCTCGGGCGCAATGCCCGGCCCGTAGTCCCGCACGGCCGCGACCGCCTCGCTCTCGCCCGCCTCGCGCGCAAGCGTGATGTCGATGCGCTTGCCGGAGGCGCCGTATTTCAGCGCGTTCTCGACCAGGTTCTCGAACACGCGGATCAGCTCGTCGCGGTCGGCGCGCACCAGCAGCTTCTCGGGCGGCATGTCGATCTTGACCTCGACGCCGCGGTCGCGCGCGAGCGTCTGCAGCGCGTCCGCCACCTGGCGCACGATCGGGGCGAGGTCGACCTGGGTCTCGGGCTGCACATGGGCTTTGAGCTCGATGCGCGACAGCGACAGGAGATCGTCGATCAGCCGCGCCATGCGGGTCGCCTGCGCCTTCATGATGTCGAGGAAGCGCTCGCGCGCCTGCGCGTCGTTGCGCGCCGAGCCCTGCAGCGTCTCGATGAAGCCGGACAGCGAGGCGAGCGGCGTGCGCAGTTCGTGGCTTGCATTGGCGACGAAGTCGGCACGCATCTCCTCGACGCGCTTGAGCGGCGTGAGGTCGTGCAAGGTCACGAACACCAGCTCGCGGCGGCCGGCGATCGCCGCGGCGAGGGGGACCGGAACGATGAACGCCTCCGACCAGCGGTCGGACGGCACCTTCTCGAAGAATTCGACGCGCTGGGTCTCGCCGGTCTCGACCGCGCGCCGCACCGCCTCGATGATGTCGGGGATACGGAGCGCGATCGACAGCGGCGTACCGCGTGTGAGCGTCGGCGCAACCACGCGCGCGGCCGCGTTCGAGGCCACCACGATGCCCCGCCGGTCGAGCGCGATGACGGCGTCCGGCAGCCCGGATACGACCGCTTCGACCAGCCAGTCGGCGGCGAGCGGCTTGCCCTCGTGCGAGGGTGCCAGAATGGCGTCGGGCGGCTCCGAGGTGGTGAAGTCGATGAGCGAGGCGGCGGCGACGATCAGGAATGCGACCGAGGCCTGCAGCGTCGACAGCACGCCGGCGAGGTCGAGCGCCACAAAAACGAGCGCGGCCGCGGCGAGCACGAGGCGCGCGCGCTTGAGCCGGCCGAGCCAGGATCCCGGCCCGTCATGTGTCCGCCGTTGGTCGTCCAGCGTCATGATTCGCAAAGTTATCGCAAATTTAACGCAGGCGGGTGTCCTGCCGCTCGCATCTCGCGGCGATCCTGTGTTTGCGCCGCGCACGCATACTCAGCCAGAGTTCGCGGCCGCCGAGGAGCGCCAGTGCGATCGCGAACGGCGTGATGTAGTAGAGCAGGCGAAAGAGCAGCAGCCCGGCGAGCAAGTCCTCCTTGTCGTATTGCCACAGGGCCACCAGCATCGCGGCATCGAATACCCCGAGCCCGCCAGGCGAGTGGCTCGCGAAGCCCAGCAGGGTGGCGGCGACAAAGATCACCGCCAGCGCGATGAAGCCGATATAGGGCTCGTCCGGCAACAGCATGTACATGGCGGCCGCGCAGCAGGCGAGGTCGATGATGCCGATGCCGATCTGCAGCAGGGTGAGCGGGCCGTTCGGCAGCGCGACTTCCCAGTTCTGCCGGCCGACCACGCGCAGCGTGCGCCACACCCAGGCCACGTAGCCGCCCAGCACGAGCAGCACCGCATTGGCGATGGCCCGGTTGAGCCATGGCGGCAGCTGGTCGATCGCCGAGGCAGCACCCGGCACAAGCGAGATCCCGAGGCCGAGCACCGCCGCATTGCCGAGCCAGAAGGTCAGCCCGGCGACGAAGCAGATCTTGGCGACCTCGATCGCCGACAGGCCTTGCGCCGAGTAGATGCGGTAGCGCACCGCGCCGCCGGTGAACACGCTTGCCCCGACATTGTGTCCGACGGCGTAGCTGGTGAAGGCCGCGAACGCCGCGGTCCCGTAGGACACCTCCTTGCGGCCGATCGTGCGCAAGGCGAAGAGGTCGTAGAATGTCAGTGTGACATAGGCAGCGGCGACGAATCCGGCCGCGATCGCGACGTCGCGCACCTCGGTCGCCCTGATGGCCTGGACCACCTCGCCGAAATCGATGCCACGCAGGCTGCGGAACAGCACGAAGGCGGCTGCCGAGATGATGGCGACGCTGAGGCAGGCGCCGATCCATCCCCAGCCGAACCTCTCATCGAACCGTCGCACGGCGGCGGCCAGACGATCGAACATTCAACCTTGCTCCAGAGGGTCACACTCGCGGGCGCTCGCGAGCATCCACCGGGCGCCGCGCTTGCCGACCACCCGCCGTCCCTAACAGAACTCCACGCGGAACGCGAGCCGCGGGCGTCGCGGCTGCCAGGCGGCGTGTGCTCTGGTAGATTGCGGTCAATATCGGGCGGTCGTGCCGTGTCGCGATTGCCGGGACGGACACCAGGGAGCACGTGATGACCGACCGGGATCACGCGCCGGCACGGCGCGACCTCATCAAGACCGCCGGCTTCGGGATCGGATTGGGGGCCGGCCTGCGGGTCGGCTTGGGGATCGGCCTGGGAATCGGCTTGGGCGTGGGCGGACTGGGCCGCTTCGCCAAGAACCGGCAGGGGCTGCCGCGCGTCACCCGCGGGTTTCTCGCGCTGCCGGACGCCGCCGCGTCGTGAGCCGCGCGTCCATGCCGGCCAACTCGGTCCCGCAGCTCGAATTCCTGATGGCGATTTCGGCCGAGGTCGGCGAGCTCGTGACCATGGGTCCGGCGCCGCTCGGCGAGCGGCGCGTCGTCTACATCACGGGCGGGTCGTTCGACGGACCGCTGCTGCGCGGCGAGGTTCTGGGCGGAGCCGACTGGCAGATCGCGCGCCACGACGGCGCGCTCGAACTCGATGCGCGCTACGCGCTCAAGGAGGCGCGCGGCGGCCTCGTCCAGGTGGTGAGCCAGGGACTGCGCCATGGTCCGCCCGAGGTGCTGGCGCGCCTCGCGCGCGGCGAAGCGGTCGATCCGGCGAGCTATTTCTTCCGCACCTTCATGCGCTTCGAGACCGGCGCGGCCGAGCTCGCCTTTCTCAACACCACGATGGCGGTCGCGACCGCGCAACGGCACGCGCGGCGGGTGGAGCTGAAGTGCTTCCGGGTGTTGTGACGACGTCGTCTCTCACCGCGTCGCCGCCCGCGCAAGCGGGCGATCCAGTACGCCGTGACGATGCCGTGGCAGCGCTGCGCTCATTCACGCCGCATCGTGTTTACTGGATTGCCGCTTGCGCGGACAATGACGCCGTTGAAGCGTCACGCCGGCAGCCGCTCCATCTCCTCGCCCACCGTGATCGGATGCGCCATGGTCTCGTGCAGCGCGTCGACGTCGAGTTCGCCTTCCCAGCGGCTGATCACGATCGTGGCGACGCCATTGCCGATCAGGTTGGTCAGCGCCCGGCACTCGCTCATGAACTTGTCGATGCCGAGCAGCAGGGCGAGCGACTGGATCGGGATGTCCGGGACGATCGCGAGGGTCGCGGCAAGCGTGACGAAGCCGGCGCCGGTCACGCCGGAGGCGCCCTTCGAGGTGATCATCGCGATCGCCAGGATGCCGAGCTCCTGCCAGATCGTCAGCGGCGTGTTGGTTGCCTGGGCGAGAAACAGCGTCGCCAGGGTCATGTAGATGTTGGTGCCGTCGAGGTTGAAGCTGTAGCCGGTCGGGATCACCAGCCCGACCACCGATTTCGACGCGCCAAGATGCTCCATCTTGGCGATCATGTGCGGCAGCACGGTCTCGGACGAACTGGTGCCGAGCACGATCAAGAGCTCGTCCTTGATGTAGGCGATGAAACGCAGGATCGAGAAGCCGGCCAGATAGGCGATCGATCCGAGCACGAGCAGGACGAACAGCGCCGAGGTGAAATAGAAGGTCAGGATCAGCTCGCCGAGCTTGACCAGCGCGCCGATGCCTTGCGACCCGATCGTGAACGCCATCGCGCCGAAGGCGCCGACCGGCGCCGCCTTGACGACGATGCGGATGATGCTGAAGAACACGCGCGCCGCCACGTTGATGCCGCGCACGACCGGGGCGCCGGCCTCGCCCATCAGCGATATGGCGAATCCGGTGAGGATCGAGACCAGCAGCACCTGCAGGAGGTCGCCGCCCGAGAAGGCGCCGACGAAGGTGTTGGGGATGATCGACAGCAGGTGGGCGACGATGCCTTCTTCCTTGGCGCGGGTGACGTAGGTAGCGACCGCGTTCGGGTCGAGCGTCGCGGGATCGATGTTGAAGCCGCGGCCGGGCTCCAGCACCCGGGCGACGACGAGGCCGATGACGAGCGCGAGCGTCGACACCGCCTCGAAATAGAACAGCGTCTTGACGCCGACCCGGCCGACCTTCTTGAGGTCGCCCATCGACGCGATGCCGTGCACGATGGTGCAGAAGATCACCGGCGCGATCATCATCTTGATCAGCGCGATGAAGCCGTCGCCGAGCGGCTTGAGCTGCACGCCGAGGTGCGGATCGAGGTATCCGATCAGGACGCCGGCCGCGATCGCGATCAGCACCTGGACGTAGAGGATCGTGTACCAGGGGTGACGCGGGGGCGGTGCCGCCACGGGACGGGGTGCAACAGCTTCCATGTCAGCCTCTCCCTTTCCCCCAAGCCGAGTCCGCGGGCGCCGACCCGAACAGTCTGGCGACATGGTGATCGCCTTGACCCAGGTCAATCGTGGTGATCGCCAGGCCTGATGTCTAGGCCGCGAAGAAGTCGCGCAGCTCGCGATAGGTCTCCTCGGGCGCCTCCTCGGAGAGATAGTGGCCGCAGGGCAGGGCCTTGGCGCCGCGGATGTCGGCCGCGTAGCGCGCCCAGATCTCTCCCGGCTTGTGGTTGCGCCCGACCCCGCCGGTCCCCCCCCACAGGAGCAGCACCGGACAGGTAACCTTGCGGCCGGCCGCGAAATCGGCGGTATCCATGTCGAGATCGACCCCGAAGGTCGCGCGATAGTCCTCGCACATCGCGTGGATGGTGGCCGGGTTGCGGAAGCAGCGCATGTATTCGGCGAGCGCCGCCTCACCGAAGAAGGAGAGGCCCTGCTCGGTCTTGGCGAGCTTCTTCCTGATGAAGTAGTCGGGGTCGGCGCCCATCAGCCGCTCCGGCAGGTCGTGGGGCTGGATCATGAACAGCCAGTGCCAGGAAAACCGTCCCCACTCGCGCGTCATGTTGTTGAGCAGGTGGTGCTGCGGCATGATGTCGAGGATCGCGGCGCGCTCGACCTTGTCGGGATGATCGAGGCACATGCGGTGGAGCACGCGGGCGCCGCGGTCGTGCCCGGCCGCCATGAAGCGATCGAAGCCGAGCGCCGCCATCACCTCGATCTGATCCTGCGCCATGGCACGGAACGAGTAGGCGGCGTGGTCAGGACCGCCGGGCGGCTTCTCCGAGTCGCCGTAGCCACGCAGGTCGGTTGCGACCACGGTGAACTCCTGCGCGAGCCGCGGCGCGAACTTGTGCCATGACAGGTGCGTGAACGGATTGCCGTGCATCAGAAGCAGCGGCGGCCCGCTGCCGGCGTGCAGCGTGACGATGCGCGCGCCCGAGGTCTTGATCTCGCTGCGGGTGAAGCCGTCCATCATGGCGATGACCCCCATGGCGATGATCCCTCGGTCATTGCGAGGCGTGCACGGCACGCCGAAGCAATCTCAGCCCGTTGCTCCGCGGCTGAGATTGCTTTGCTGCGCTTGCACTGACAACCCGATCAGAGCGTTTAATCCGCGCTCGCGCCGCTCGCCTTGATCGGCGCCGCCCATCTCTCGATCTCGCTCTTGACGAACGTGCCGAGATACTGCGGCGTCGCCCGGTCGTCCGATACGATCTGCGCGCCGAGGCTCTGCAGCCGGTCCTTGACCGCCGGCGTGTGCATGGCGGCAAGCGCCGCCTCGTGCAGCTTGTTGATGATCGCGTCGGGCGCGCCCTTGGGCAGGAAGATCGCGTTCCACGTATAGGACTCGGCGTTCTGGAGACCCTGCTCCGCTGCGGTCGGCAGATCCGGCAGCACCGGCGAGCGCTCCTTGGTCATGATTGCGAGCGCCTTGACGGCCCCGCCGTCGATCTGCGGCTTGGCGGTGCTTATGATCTCGCACAGGAAATCGATGCGGCCGCCCTGCAGGTCCTGCATCGCGGGTCCGGTGCCGCGATAGGGCACGTGGGTGATCTGCGTACCCATCGCGGTGTTGAGCACGACGCAGCCGAGATGGGTGGCCGAGCCGGCGCCGGCCGAGCCGAACGTCATCTTGTCCTGGTTCTTCTTGGCGTAGTCGATGAATTCCTTGAGGTTGTTGACCGGCAGGTCCTTGCGCGTGATCAGCACGATCGGCACCTCGGCGACCAGCGCGACTGGCGTGAAATCGGTCGCCGCGTTGTAGAGCGGCTTCTTGTAGAGGGTCTGCCCCTGCGCGTGGGTCCCGACCGTGCCCAGCACCATGGTGTAGCCGTCGGGCCGCGCCTGCGCGACGCGTGCCGAGCCGGTCATGCCGCCGGCGCCGCCCACGTTCTCGACCACGACCTGCTGGGCGAGCACCTCGCCCATACGCGCCGCGATGACGCGCCCGAGCACGTCGGTCGGACCGCCGGCGGCGAACGGGATGACCATGGTCAACGGCCGGGTCGGAAAGTCTTGCGCGGCGGATGATCCCGCGACCGCGACGAGCGCTGCGAAAACCGCGGCGCCGAGGATCGATTTATGCATCAACGTGACGTCTCCTTGGACTTGCCCCCCGCGGGCCCGACCATTTGGGCCATGGCAGAAGACGCGTCAAGGCGCGTCAAGTCGCGGCAACCGCGCGTCAACCGCACGTATTGCCCCTGCGGCCCCTGCCGCGTATGAGCGGGACGACGGGAGGTGTGCATGTCCTCGATCCGCGTTGCGATCGCTGGCCTCGGCGCGATCGGCCGCGCGCTGGCGCGGCGGCTCGCCGCGGGGGCACAGGAGACAGGTGCGCCGGCCGGCGTGGCGGGCGTGACGCTTGCCTGCGCGGCGGCGCGCGACCGGGCCAAGGCGCAGGCCTGGCTCGACCAGCACGGCATCGCCTGTCCGCTGGTCGATCTCGACGCGTTTCCCCGCCATGCCGACCTCGCGGTCGAGTGCGCGCCCGCAGGCGCGCTCGAGGACATCTGCCGGCCGATGCTCCAGGCGGGCAAGCGCGTCATGGTACTGAGCGCCGGCGCGCTCCTGCCGCGGCCCGAATTGATCGAGCTCGCCCGGGTGAAGGGCGGGCAGATCATCGTGCCGACCGGCGCGCTCCTCGGTCTCGACGCGGTGTCGGCCGCCGCCGAAGGGACGATCCACTCGGTGCGCATGGTTACCCGCAAGCCGCCCGGTGGGCTCGCGGGCGCGCCCTACCTCGTGAAACACAAGATCTCGGTCGAGGGCCTCAACGCGGCGAAATGCATTTTTCGCGGCAGCGCGCGCGAGGCGGCCGCCGGCTTTCCGGAGAACGTCAACGTGGTGGCGGCGCTCTCGCTCGCCGGCATCGGGCCCGATCGCACCACCATCGAGATCTGGGCCGACCCGGCAGTCAGCCGCAACTGCCACAACATCGAGGTGGATGCCGATTCGGCGCGCTTTTCGCTCGCAATCGAAAATATTCCTTCGGAGAATCCCAAGACCGGCCGGATCACGGCGCTGTCCGCGCTCGCGGCCTTGCGCAAGCTCACCGCGCCGTTGCGGGTCGGGACGTAGCGCATAATTCCGGCGAAGCCTTGCCCCGGACTTGATCAGGGGACGCCGGTTCGCCGATAAGAATATGCGCCAAACACTAGCGGACGATGCGATTGTACTAATCGCGTGCGCTAAGCCGGCGCTGTCGCGCGGAACGAATTGACGTTCGCCATCGCCCACGGCTCGCGGAAGCGCGGATCCGCGGTGCCCTGGAGCAGCTCCCCGGACCGCAGCGTCGGATAGAGCTCGGCGAACGTGACGACCTCGCGCGCCGAGATGCGACGCGAAAAATGCGCCGGCATGAACTCGTTGGGGTGGTCGAGGCCCGCTGCTGCGACGAATTCGGCGAGCGCGTGCAGGGTCGATGCGTGGAAATTGTAGACGCGCTCCGCCTTGTCGGAGACGACGAGGGCGCGCTGGCGCGTCCGGTCCTGCGTGGCGACCCCGACCGGGCAGCGGTCGGTGTGGCAGCTCTGCGACTGGATGCAGCCGAGCGCGAACATGAAGCCGCGCGCCGCGTTGCACCAGTCGGCGCCCAGCGCCATCGTGCGGGCGATGTCGAAACCCGAGACGATCTTGCCGCTCGCCCCGAGCTTGATGCGCTCGCGCGCGCCGATGCCGATCAGGGCGTTGTGGACGAAATTCAGCCCGTCGCGCAGCGGCATGCCGAGATGGTCGAGGAATTCGAGCGGCGCCGCGCCGGTGCCGCCTTCCTTGCCGTCGACGACGATGAAGTCGGGATAGATCCTGGTTTCCAGCATCGCCTTGCAGATCGCCAGGAACTCCCAGGGATGCCCGACGCACAGCTTGAAACCGGCGGGCTTGCCGCCCGACAGCCGGCGCATCTCGGCGATGAACTGCATCATCTCGATCGGCGTCGCGAACGCCGAATGGCTCGACGGCGAGATGCAGTCCTGTCCCATCGGCACGCCGCGCGTCCGCGCGATTTCCGCGCTCACCTTGGCGGCGGGCAGCACGCCGCCGTGGCCGGGCTTGGCGCCCTGGCTCATCTTCAGCTCGACCATCTTGACCTGCGGCAAGCGTGCGGCGTCCGCGAACTTCTCCGCGCAGAACGAGCCGTCGGCCTTGCGGCAGCCGAAATAGCCCGAGCCGATCTCCCAGATGATGTCGCCGCCGTTCTCGCGATGATAGGGGCTGAGGCCGCCCTCGCCGGTGTCGTGCGCGAAGCGTCCTTTGGCGGCGCCCTTGTTGAGCGCGCGGATCGCATTCGGGCTCAGCGCCCCGAAGCTCATGGCCGAGATGTTGAACACCGAGGCGCGGTAGGGCTGCGCGCAGTCCGACCCGCCGATGGTGATGCGGAACGGCTCGGTCGCGAGCGGGCGGGGGGCGATCGAATGGCGGACCCATTCGTAGCCCTCCTCGTACACGTTGTACTGGGTGCCGAACGGGCGCTTGTCCAGCACGCGCTTGGCGCGCTGATACGCAATGGCGCGCTTGTCGCGGCTGAACGGGGCGCCGTCCTTCTCGCCCTCGAAGAAGTACTGGCGCATCTCGGGCCGGATCGATTCCAGCAGGAACCGCAGATGCGCGGAGATCGGGTAGTTGCGTAGCACCGCGTGCCGGGTCTGGACGAGATCGTGCACGCCGACGACCGACAGCACCCCGAACAGCGCGAGCGGAATCGACAGTTCGAGAATCGACGACGGCTGCGCGTAGAGGATGCCGCACAACAGGGCGGTGGCGACGAGGCAGAGGGTCAAAGCAATGAAACGCGGCGAGAACGGCAGGACCAGCGGGCGCATCGACATCCTCCCCGAACGGCTATCCTTGGTCGCGGACGGCGCGAGACGCGCCCGTCCGTGACGAGGTTATCGCCGATCGGAGAGTGTTTGTTGAAGCCCCTGGCCGGCCCCACGGCGGTTCCGACGGCCGCGCAGTGCGCCGCAGCGAGCCTTGCGGTCAGTCCTTCGCGCGCTCGACGTAGGAGCCGTCCTCGGTCGACACCACGATGCGGGTGCCGGTCACCACATGGGTCGGCACCGCGGTGCGCACGCCGTTCGACAGCAGCGCCGGCTTGAACGACCCCGACGCGGTCTGGCCCTTGAGCGCCGGCTCGGTCTCGACCACCTCGAGGGTCACGCGCTGCGGCAGCTCGATCGACACCGGGTTGCCCTCGTGGACCTGCAGCTTCACCGACATCTCGGGCTGCAGATACTTGTCAGCATTGCCGATCATATCGGCATGCGCGGTGATCTGCTCGTAGCTGTCCATGTTCATGAAATGGAAACCCTCGGCATCGCTGTACAGGAACTGGTAGGGACGTTCCTCCACGTGCGCGCGCTCGACCTGGTCGGTGGTCTTGTAGCGCTGCGAGGACTTCACGCCGTCGCTCAGCCGGCGCATGTCGAGCTGGGTGACGGGGGTGCCCTTGCCGGGATGGATGTTTTCGGCCGTCAGGATGACGTAGAGCTTGCCGTCGAGATCCACGATGTTGCCCTTGCGGAGCGAGCTGGCGATGACTTTCACGGGTTGTTCCTCGATTGGCGTATGGCCCGCCGCCCCTCGCCGCCGTCGCGGGGAGGGCGGCCGGGCCCTGTTCGTCGCCGGCAACATACTGATTGCGCGGGCTTTCGCCAGCGATTTTCGCACGCGCGGAATCGCCTGAATGGCCGCCGATTCGCCATGGTGGACGCCCCACGTGCACGCCGACCGGCGGCCGCTGCTGTTGACGCGCGGACGCATCGTGGCGGCGCTGCGCGCGTGGTTCGCGGCGCGCGATTTCGTCGAGATCGAGGCCG
>Ga0126384_10000316_pt1 | contig 25884 bp, 25 predicted proteins | sample PanSoiMetPlot_36_FD_92543 | JGI IMG/M metagenome (GOLD analysis project Ga0126384, IMG submission 92543) | Tropical forest soil microbial communities from Panama - MetaG Plot_36 | ecosystem: Environmental > Terrestrial > Soil > Tropical forest > Bulk soil | place: Panama | collected 2016-02-17 | reverse complement strand
GTGAGCCACGAGGTTGGCGATGGTGTGCGACTTTCCGGTGCCGGGAGGGCCCTGGACGAGGACTCCAGGCCGGGACCGCAGCCGGCGCACGATGTCCAGCTGGGTGTCGTTGGCCGGAAGCGGAAAGAGGATCTCCTCGGTATCCTCTGCCTCGAGCTCGCTGTCCGGGGTCTCGACCTCTACGGCAGCCTCCGCCAGGTCCACCAGCCGGCGCACTCCTTCTGGGATCGGTGCGCCGGCGCGCACCTGGTCGGCGATGGACGTCAGCGCCTGCACGATCGAGCGCTCACTGCGGCGGCGCAGGATCACGGCCGGCGCAAGGTGAACGGTCGGCTCCTCAGTTGTCTCCCGCTGCGGCTCCAGCGTCTCATCGAATCGTCCACGCGCGGACACGGCGTGCACCCAGCGCCGGACCGAGCTTGCAACCGCCGGGTCTGCGAAGACGTCATCGCCGACAGCAGCGAGATCTGCGTCGATCTCGTCCAGCACAGGTGGCGGCGGTCTCTCGCCGGGCTCGAGCATCTCCTGCTCGAGTGCCGGCCGGGCGCCGTCTGCCGCTGCCGTGACGCTGATGGTGCCGCGGTCGGCGTCGAAACGAACGTCGGTCTGCGCGATCACGACGTGGCGACGAACTACCTCACCCGACGGCTTCCGCCAGGCCAGATGACCGATGCCCATCACAACCTCGTAGGCCTCGCCAAGCCGCTCCTGCGACTGGTGCAGGCGGAAGAGGTCGGTGTAGGCGCGCTGAGCACGCTGCAGGGGGCGGTCGCGCGAGGCCCACGGCGCCCACTCGCGCTTCACGTAATCGTCGTAGGCGGTGCGGATCTCGGGCTGGTCGTGGAGCAGGATTTGCGGTAGTACACCCTCTTCGGACTGGGCGGCCTCGGGGCGCGGGTTGGCATCCGGGATCGAGTCCCGCAGCGGAGGCGTCTCGAGCGCGGAGTCGCTGAACTGCTGCAGCCAGGGCCGAAGCAGCTCAGGGGGCCGCGGCGCCGGCTGGAGCTTCGGCTTGCGGATCTCCAGCCAGACCTCACCGTCGCGGGTGGGCTCCACCGCCGCGCAATGACAGCCAGGCAGGTCGGAGACGTCGGCCAGCCATATGACTTCGTCGTAAGCGTCAGTGGTCAGCGCGGTGCTGGCACGGAGCTGGGTGTACTCCTTCAGGAACGTGAACAGTCGGACGGCGCGATCGCGCACGTCGTCCTGCGCCACCCTGGGCAGAGGGATCACTGACATTGGTCTGACCTCCAGCGCCGTCCGGCAAGTGAACTCACTGGCCACGCCGGAGGACGACCATCATGCACTTCTGGGCGACACCCGGCAAGGGTCGATTGCCTGTTGATGGCGTGCCCTTACGCGCCGCACCAAACTCTTCCGGACAATGAGCCTATCAATTAGTCTACTGTCACGCTGTAGGGAAATGCAAGCGCGCGCAAGTCGTGATGGCACCGCGGCGAGGCTCGCTCAGGCCCCGCCACGTGAAACCGGTGCGCTATCGCCCACTAAAGTTGAGACGTGCCTGAGCGACGGAGGGCGATGCACGAGCTCGCGGGCGGAGGCGATGACGGCTCCACCGGCCTCCTGGGCGGCGGACGCGTGGCCAAAGATGACCTTCGCATCGAGGTCTATGGCACGGTTGACGAGGCTTCGAGCGCCATCGGACTGGCGAAGGCCTTGACCTCGGACGAACGCGTTCGCGAGATCGCCGAGCAGCTCCAGCGAGGCCTGTACCGCCTCGGGGCCGAGCTGGCGACCAACCCCGCCGACACCGGCAAGTTCGGCGCCACGTCCGAGACTGACGTGGCCGGTCTGGACGACCTCCTCGCCACCCTGGAGGCCGAGGTCGAGATCCCGAGAGGCTTCATCCTGCCGGGTTCCACGCCCGCCTCCGGTGCGCTGGACCTGGCCCGCACGGTTGTGCGGCGCGCGGAGCGGCGCTGCGTCACGCTGATGCACTCAGGCGGGCTCGCCAATTCCCAGGCGCGGCGCTATCTCAATCGCCTCAGCCTTGTCCTGTTCGTGCTGGGCCGGTTCGAGGAGGCGCGTGCCGGTCACAAGGCCAGCCCCGCGCGGCGCGGAGCGTGATCCCCTCACTTCCTTCCGTGCCGACCTAGACTTAAGCCGAGCTCATGGCATACATGGTTCTGGGAGCCTTGATAGGGCTCCTGATCGCCGCTTACGCGGGTCTTTCGGTCGTTCTCTACCGCCGCCTGTTCGTGCCTTCGGCCCCCGAGTTTCTGGACGACTTCCTGTTCACGCCCTGGGAGTTCCAGGCCGACTATGAGGAGGTCGACCTGACCACAGCGGATGGGGTCGCATTCGGTGCCTGGTTCTTTCGCCAGACCGGCTCGCCTCAGGTGATTGTGATCAGTCCTGGTCACAAGGGGCGCCGGCACGACCTCCTCGGCGTCTCGGTCGCGCTCTGGCGCAAGGGCTTCAACGTTCTCTGCTACTCCTATCGCGGTATGCCCGGCAGCGACCAGGTGACGATCACCCTGGGCGTTCGTGAAGTCCAGGAGCTCGCCGCTGCGATCGCCTTCGCGCGCCGCCGAGTCCGCAACGCCCGCATCGGTCTGCTGGGATACTCGATGGGTGCGGTGGTGAGCCTCCTGGGGGCCGCCGGCGACCCGTCAGTGGAGGCGCTGGTGCTGGACAGTCCCTTCAGCGACCTCCGACTGGTCTTGCGCGCCAACGTCAGACGCCACACCCTGCTGCCGGGCGCTCCTCTCGTCGCCGCGGTGTCACTCTGGATGCGGCTGCGGCACGGCGTGCGGCTGGCCGAGGCGAGCCCGATAGCAGTTCTCAGCGGTCTGGAACAGCGCCCGTTGTTCTTCATTCACGGCGGAGCCGACGTCACCACGCCCGTTCATCACTCCCGCCGTCTCTATGACGCCTACCGGGGACCCCGTGAGATCTGGGTCGTGCAGGGAGCCCCACACACTGGCGGCTACTTCGCGGACCGACCGCTCTATGTCGAGCGCGTGGCCGGGTTCTTCGCCCGCAGTCTCGGCCTCAAGGCCGATGGCCAGCTACGGCTTGTCGAGGACGAGGACCAGGAAGTCTCCTGAGGAACTCCCGCGCGTCCGGCCGCCGCTGCGAAGAGTGGGCGCAAGGGCCGGTTACCGGCGGCGGCGCGATTTCCTTGCGCGGGCAATGGCCCGTTCCGGGGCGAGTACCTCTTAACAACCGGTCTTGTGGCCGCGGCCGGCCGAGTCTAGGTTGGTGTCATGCCAGCCGCCGCGGAACACTGCGCCAAGCCTCCGCAGACGCCTAGCAACGCCGGTCACCCGTCCGCGGTCCACGCGGCTACCCCCTTTCGCGGCCGTCCACCGCTCGCCGCGGTGGACGACCGCTCTCTAATCGACGACCTGGTTGGGCCCGCGGCGGCCGTCGCCCTCAGGGAGACACCTGTGGGCGTCCTGCTGGAGGCAAGCCCCGATCAGCTGACGCGGCTTGGCCTCAAACCTGCCGCCCGCCGCCGGCTGCTGGCCGGCGCCGAGCTTGCCCGCCGCTTTCAGCCGGCGGTGAAACCCTCGGGTGCGGTGCGCACGGCCAGGGATCTCCTGCCATACCTTGCAACGCTCCGCGTGGCGCGCACGGAGGCGCTGGGGGTGCTGACCCTCGACGTCCGCTGTTGTCTGGTGGGCGAGCTCGCACTCGTCGCCGAAGGTGGGCTCATGCACGTAGCAGTGGCGGCCCGGGAGGTCTACGGGCCGGCGCTCGAGCGCAGCGCGGCCGCCATCGTCATCGCGCACAACCATCCGTCCGGCATTGCCGAGCCGAGCGCCGAGGATGTGTCGTTCACACGGCTGATGGGTCGAGCCGGCATGATCCTCGGCGTGCGGCTCCTGGACCACATGATCGTTGCTCGCCGCGGTTATTTCAGCTTTCGCGAGGCCGGCCTATGGGATGACAGCAGAGGGAAGCAGGCCTCCCCCTCCCTCGGGGTCCCCGTGACCCACCCCACGAAGCAGGCTTCGTGGGGACCCCGGAAATCGGAGATTTCGTGGGGTGGGTCCGGACCCCCACCACCGTGCTAGCGGCCCGGCAGAGCCGAGCCTACGCGCAACACCTCATCAACTTGACCTGATCGTGACCATGCCGTTCGGCTACCGCAGCTTTCGCCGCGCGGCTCAGTAGATGAACCCGATGAGGGACACCTCTTTGGTGCTGTGGATCAGCCGGGTGTCGATCACGTCCCAGGCCCTGTAGTTCATCTCCGAGACGACGAAGCTGCCGTCGAGGTTGACCTGCTCGACGTACGCTACGTGTCCGTAGTAGTAGCTCTCCCAGGTGACCATGATCGCCCCTGGCTCGGGCACCTGTCCCTCGGGAAAGCCCATGGCTCGAGCGTTCGCCCACCACATCCAGGCGTCCCCGCTCCAGGGAACGTACCGCCGGCTGGCGACGTACCAGGTGCACTGACCATAGACGAACTTGGCGTTCGAAAACGGGCCGAGGTGAGGCGCGTCATCGGTCGCACGCCGTGGCCAGAGGAGCGGGCCCCGCCCATTGGGCACGACCAGTATGTCGCCGGAGTTGAGGACGAAGTTGCCGTCGTGGTTGGGGTCGCGGAGGTAGTTGAAGTCGATGATCGCCTGCGCGTCCACCTTGTAAGCGGCAGCGATGGCCTGAATGGTGTCGCTGGGCTTCACCAGCACGACCACGCCGGAGACGGGTGGGACCTCGAGTACGTCGCCGGTGCGCACGACATCGGTCCTCGTCAACCTGTCCGGGTTGGACCAGCGGAGCTCGTCGGCGCTGATGTTGAACTTCTTGGCGATGGCGTAGACGTCTTCGCCCTGTCGCACGGTGTACCTGGTGGGCGTGTGCTGGACAGGCGCGTCGGTGGGGATGCCGATCGGCTTGACGATGGTCCCCGCCCGGCCCAATTCCACCTGGCCGGCGGCCCCGCCCTGACCAAAGGCCAGTCCCTGGGCGTTGACAGCGCCAAGCCTGAGGGTGGCTACTCCGGGCAGACCTTTGGAAAAGGACGCGTACCCGGAAAGACCGATCGCTACGATGAGCACGACGATATGCACAAAGTAGCGACTCAATGTCGTCAACGTATCGTCTACCCCCTGTCAGACTCGCCCTCCCAAGAGGCGAAAGCTGACCGCGCGCAACCCTAGCAGATTGCCCAACCAATGTCAAACGAATAGGGCCATGCGATTCGTTACGCGATGCCCGGCACGGGCGTCCATATAATCCCGTGGGAGGAACGGAGGTCGGAATGAGACTAGGTGCTGAGGAAGCTTCGCTCGACGTCGTTCGAAGGGTGGTCGATCCGGTGCTGGCAAACGTGGCCCGGGCCATCGTCCACAAGGAGGAAGAGGTGCGCCTGTGCCTCATCACACTGCTCTGTGAAGGGCACCTCCTCATCGAGGACGTCCCCGGCGTGGGCAAGACGATGCTTGCGAAGGCGGTGGCACGGTCCCTGGACTGCACGTTCCGGCGCATCCAGTTCACGCCTGACCTTCTTCCCTCGGACGTTACCGGCGTCCGTGCCTTCAACCAGAAAGAGGGCGACTTCGAGTTCCGCCCCGGCCCCGTCTTTGCGCAAATCCTGCTGGCTGATGAGATCAACCGGGCTACGCCGAAGACGCAGTCAGCCCTGCTGGAGGCGATGGAGGAGCGTCAGGTCACCATAGACGGGGAGACCAACCAGCTCCCATCGCCCTTCATGGTGATGGCCACCCAGAACCCGGTCGAGTACTCAGGCACCTTCCCACTACCCGAGGCGCAGCTGGACCGCTTCTTCATGAAGGTCCGGCTCGGCTATCTGACCTCTCGGGAGGAGGTCGAGCTGCTGGGGAAGGAAAAAGTCGAGTCGCCGTTTGATGAGCTCCAGCCGGTGATATCGCCGAAGGAGCTGCGGGCGGCCCAGACGGCGGTTCGTGACGTCTTCGTAAAGCCCGAGCTGAAGGAGTACATGGCAAGGCTGGTCGAGAAGACCCGGACTCATCCGGAAATCGCGCTCGGAGCCAGCACGCGTGGGACGCTCAACCTGTATCACGCGGCGCAAGCCCGGGCGGCGGTGCTCGGGCGAGAGTACGTGATGCCGGACGACGTGAAAGCTCTCGTCGAGTCCGTGCTCGGCCACCGGATCATTCTGCGGCCCAACGCGGAGATGCAAGGGTCGAGCCCGACGCGGATCCTGCAGCAGCTGATGGAGCGCGAGCACGTACCACAGATGAGCTATGACGCCTGACCTGACACCGGGCAGACCGCGTGGTTCTCCTGCTGCTGACACCAGACGAGGAGGTAAACGCGAAAGGACATGAGCAGGGCACTGCTCGGCCTGAGCCTCGCCCTTCTGTCCTTCTTCGCGTACCTGACTGCCATCAAGCCGGCTTATGTGCTGGCTTACGCCCTCGTCCTGCTCTTCCTGCTCTCATGGCTCTGGCCGAAGCTGGCCGCGCGTGGTATCCAGATCGAGCGTGTCCTCGATGCCGGGACTCCGACCGTCGGTGAGGGGTTCGAGGAGACTTTTACCGTTCGCAAGCACAGCCGGGTCCCCGCCCCGTGGGTCGAGGTCATGGACATGAGCCGCCTTTCCGAGTACCAGCCAGGGCGCGTGATCTCGCTCGGAAAGCAGGCCGTGACATGGACCTCACGCGGTGTGTACCGGCAGCGCGGCTGGGTGACGTTTGGCCCGACGCTGCTGCGAATCAGCGAGCCCTTCGGACTTTTCAGCCAGGAGTCCCGGCTCAACCAGAAGAACCAGGTGCTTGTTTACCCACGCGTGCGCCAGCTGCCGGAGCTGCTCATGCCTGCCACCCAGCACGCGGGCACTGCGCAGCGGTTTGGCAACTGGGCCGACTATCCACCGGAGACGGGTGGCGTTCGCGAGTACACGCTCGGAGACTCGTTCGGCCGGATCCACTGGCCGCTTTCCCTGAAGCACCAGCGGCTGATGAGCAAGACCTTCGAACAGCCTCTTACGGCAGACCTGTGGATCGTGCTCGACCTCGATCGGAACGTGCATTACGGCGTGGGCGAGGAGTCGACTCTTGAATATGCCGTCAGCCTGACCGCCTCGGTCGCGATGCAGATCCACAACCGCGGCCGTCGCGTGGGTTTGATCGCGAACGACGCAAGAGGCACGCTGCTCGAGCCTCACCGTGCCGTGCGTCAAGACAGGCTGATCCTTGACTACCTGGCGGTGGCTCGGGCTGATGGGCCGCAGAGCCTGCCCAGAGCGATGGCCTGGGACCGGATCCGCCGTCTGCCCCGGCGCGCTATCGCCGTCATCACCCCCAGCGCGGACCCGGGGTGGGTGCGAACCATGCAAGCCGTTCGAGGACGGGGCACCTCGCTGCTGGCCATCTACATCGACGCCTCAAGCTTCGGTGCACCCGAGCCGAACCTGAGCTTCGACCTGGGCTCCGACGTAGACCTCTACGTGGTCAGGAAGGGAGATGACTTCGCGCGGCTACTGAGGACGAGGGATGCTGTCCGCCTGGTCTAGCAGAGCCAGGTCGCTGCCCATCGCGTGGCGGCCCCCCACCGGCACCCTGCCCATGGCCGTGTTCGTCGTCCTCATCGTCATTTGCTTCGGCAACTCAACTGTCGAGGCCAACTGGGTTCCCGACTCAGCGGGGCTCACCAACCTCGCCCTGGTTGCGGCGTTCTTCATGGGTGTCCTGGCGTTGACGACGCGCGTTCCATGGCCGGTCGCCCTCGGCGTCGGCGCAGTGCTCGCGCCGGTAGGAGCGTCCTTCGGCGCGCACCGGGCCCTGACCCACTCTCATCCTGGCGACCCAACCGACCCGCTGCAGCTCGCCGCGACCTGGATCGGGCGCGTTCTGAACGGCGAAGACGTGTACGACCCGTCGTTCGACCTCTACATGATGTACATGCTCTTCTGGGCGGTTGGAGGCTGGCTTAGCTGGTGCGCGCTCCGCTGGCGCCAGCCACTCCTGGGCATTGCCCCCGGTGCGGCCGCGTTCGCCACCAACGTCCTCAATGCCCCTGACAATCAGAGCGGCTACGTCGTCAGCTTCCTCTTCCTGACTCTTGGCGTGCTGCTCTGGACAAGCTACGTCCGTTCTATGGGGAGCGCGGTGGCGCGCAGGGTGCGGCTTAGCAGCGACGCTCGGTGGGACTTCTGGGAGACCGGCGTGGTTGTGATGGCAGGCGTCATCGTCATCGGACTGCTGGCCCCGCCGCTGACGACCACCGATCGCACCATCGACATCGAGAACGGCAGCTTCCGGGGTTGGGCTGAGTTGCAGCAGCGACTCAATCACCCGGTCGCGTTTGGCCGTGGGACCAGCTCGGGGACTTCAACCGGATTCGCTTCCCTCGCTCAGCTCGCGGGCCCCATCCACAAGACGGGGGGCGTCGTCTTCACGTACACGATCAGTGGGTCATATGGCGGCCCGCGCTATTTCCGCGGATTCAACCTGGACAGCACCGGGAGCGGCCAGGGCGGCGCTTACTGGCGCTACCCAGGTGACGCGGCAACAGTCAGCCTGCCGGTCGAGAAGAACGTCAGCCCGCCATACGCTGAGAGCTACACCAGTCAAGCGGCGGCCACCTTCAAGATCCAGATGCTGAAGCCGCCCGACAGCGCCCCGAATGTGCTTTTCTATCCGAGCGAGCTGCTGAAGGTCGACCGCACAGCAACGGCGCACGCCTGGCGTGGCAACCAGGCCCCGGCGGGCCAGGTGCTGCCGGCCGAGAAGGTGGCGACCATCGATCGGCTGTCGGTGCCGGGCAACAACGGGTCGGCGGGAAACTATACGGTAAGCGTGGCCTACTCCACGGCCACCGAGGATCAGCTCAGGGCGGCGGGCACAGCCTATCCCGGATGGCTCGACCCATACCGCAACTTCGCCGGCATCTACCGGCCACCCGGGCAACCTGAAGTCTCGCCCCTTACCTCATTCGCATACCGGACGAAGGGCACGCTCCAGCGCATCCACGACCTTGCGGCGCAAGTGACCCAGGGCAAAGACAATCCTTACGACCAGGCGACTGCGATCGAGTCCTACCTCCGCTCAACCTACCAGTACACGCTGACACCTATAGTCCCGCCGCGGGACGTAGACCCGCTCGAATACTTCCTGTTCACCTCCAAGGAGGGGTACTGCGAGTACTTCGCCTCGGCAATGGGTGACATGCTGAAGTCGCTCGGTATCCCGACTCGCCTGGTCAACGGCTATGGTCCCGGCACCTTCGACGAGAAGCTGAGCAAATACGTGGTTCGTGAGTCGGACGTCCACACCTGGGTGGAGGCTTACTTTCCTGGCTACGGCTGGATACCTTTTGAGCCAACGCCCGACGGGACGTACTTCCCGATTCCCCGTGGTACAACCAGCGCCGCATGTGCTCGGGACTCGGAGGTCTGCAGCACCGGTGACGAGGCCGCGGGCAGTGGCGAGGCGGGCGGTGTCAGAGGCCCCGACAGGGGTGCGCTCGACGCGGGAGACCTGGGTCTTGGCGGCGGGTCGTTTGGGCAGTCCCCGGTCCCCGGCGGCTTCTCAACCGTAGTCCTGGCGCTGGCCCTCCTGGTTGCCGGCACCTGGCTCTTCATCTCACGCTACCTTCGCCCTGGAACCGTCAACGGCGTCTGGCGCCGGACATCATTACTGTCCGGTCTGGCCGGGGTCGGCTTGCGGGCGGGCGAGACGCCAATCGAGTTCGGGGCTCGCCTCGCTCGGGAGATGCCTGAGGCCGCAACACCGGCACGCAAGCTGGCTCAGAGCTTTGCGGTCGCAGCGTATGCCCCGCGCGATATTGCAGCCACGACGCGTACTCCCGTGATGGCCGCCTGGGAGGAGCTGCGCCCGCTGCTGTTGAGACGGGTCAGGGGCCGGCTTAGGTTAGCCTCGTGACCAACATGCCACTTCTGAAGGTCTCGCCGTCGGGCCAGGTCTACGACATCGAGCTCCCTTATGTGAAGGTGACCCGCGACCAGGGCGGTGGTTACTACGTCCACGGCCGCGGCCACTTCATATTCTTCAAGGACCTGGAGGCCGCCGAGCGGAAGCGCCGCGACCTGGAGTACAGCACCGGGACTGGAGGACGACTGCTGTAGCGGCGGTGACCGGGCGTGTCTATCCGCCCGTCGAGTTCAGGATCGAAGCCGCCCACGTGGAGGCATTCGCCCGGGCACTCGGTGCGGACCCGGCCGACGGGGTACCGCCCACCTACGCTGCCGTTTACGCGCTCGGCACGACGGCGCGCCAGCTTTTCGAGGACCCCGTTGCCCGTGTCGACTTCGCAAGGCTCCTGCACCGAGAGCAGGAGTTCGAGTGGCAGCGCCAGCCGGAGCTCGGGGAGACTGTGACCGCCCAGGGTCGAGTGACTTCGGACGTCGAGCGCCGAGGGATCCGCCTCATCGCCTTCGAGAGCAGCGTGACCGCGGGTGGCTTAGGCCTCTGCCGTTCGCGTGCCGTCTTCGTGATCGGCGGAGCACCATGAGAGAGCTGGTCGTCGAGTTCTCGAGGGAGCAGATCGCCGCTTACGCGGCCGCATCTGGCGACAGCAACCCGATTCACCTCGACGACGAGTTCGCGCGCTCGGTCGGTCTGCCGGGTGTAATCGCCCACGGCATGCTGCAGATGGGGCTCGTTGCCCGTGTCGCCGGCGAGCCCGGCCGCTTGCGCAGGCTGAGCTGCCGGTTCGCGGGCATCGTCCGGCCTGGTGATACTGTCACCTTTCGCGGAGAAGAGTCCGATCATGCCGTCAAGCTCACGGCCGTGAACCAGGACGGACAGGCGGTCCTGTCCAGGGCGGTCGCGGAACTGGATCAGCCGGGATGACACCCGCATTGATAAGAGGAGCTCTGCAATGTTCGATCTCTCGGGTAGGGTCGCCGTTGTCACGGGCGCATCGCGCGGGCTGGGACGAGAGGACGCCCTCACGCTCGCGCGCATGGGTGCCGACGTGGTGATAACAGACATTCTGATCGAGGACGATCCCGACCTCCAGACCACCGCCGAGGGTGCGAATTCGGGGCTGGCACAGCTCGCGATCAGCCAGGGGTGGGTCTACTCAAACGCAACCGCCGAGGATATCCGGCAGATGGGCCGGCGCTCTACCGCCATCAAGATGGACGTGACCGACCGCGACCAGGTCCGCCGGGTGCTGGCGCAGGTGAAGGAGCAGTTCGGCCACATCGACATACTGATCAACAACGCGGCGACGCTCGACCACACCGCCCAGATCCCCAACCAGGATTACCGGCTCTGGGACCGCGACATCGCCGTCAACCTCACGGGGTCCTTCAACTGCACGAAGGAAGTCTGGCCGTACATGGTCGAACAGCGCTGGGGCCGGATCATCTTCATGTCGTCGGTCGCGGGTACGCTGGGCGGCTTCGGTCAGGCCAGTTACTCGGCGACCAAGGCGGGAGTCATAGGGCTGGCCAGGACGGTGGCGCTGGAGGGCGGCCGGCACAACATCACCGCGAACGCGATTGTGCCGGGCATCATCCTCTCCGAGGCAGGGCAAATGGGTGCTCAGACCAATCCGCTCTACGAGCGTTTCAAGAACCGCACCGTCTTCAAGCGTTTCGGGGAGCCGTCGAACATCGCGGCCACCATCGGCTTCCTGTGCAGCGTGGAGGCCGGCTACATCACCGGCGCCGCAATCGAGGTGGCCGGCGGCATCCCTCTGTTCACCGCCTGAGCCGTGGGTGAATTCGTCGACGTCGTCCACGAAGGAAGTGCGGCGCGTGTGGTGATGCACCGCAGTGGCAACAACGCGATCGCACCCGAACTCATGAGCGAGCTGCAAGAGGCGTTCACGGATCTGGGCCCTGACCCGGCCTGCCGGGTCGTCATCCTCCAGAGCGCCTACGAACGGTACTTCAGCGTCGGAGCTGATCTGGGCTCCATGGGGGGCATGGACCGCTCGGCGCCCGATGCCGAAGACCGCATCGCGGCGATGATGCTTGCCGGCGGGGCGGCCTTCAACGCCATCGCTGCCTGCCCCAAGCCTGTGATCGCCCGGATCAACGGCCACGCCCTGGGCGGTGGCTGCGAGCTGACGCTCTGCTGCGACTACCGGATCATGGTCGAGGACGGGCGCTCCAGGATCGGGCAGAGCGAGTCGGCACTGGGCATCATCCCGGGAGCAGGGGGCACCCAGAGGCTGGTCCGCCTGCTCGGCAAGGCCAGGGCGCTGCCGCTCCTCTACGAGTCGGTGCGATTATCTGCCGTACAGGCGGAGGCTCTGGGTCTGGTCAACAAGGCGGTCGCACCGGACGACCTTGACACTGCGGTGAACGAGGTGGCCGGACGCCTGGCCCGAGCCGCGACGTTCGCGATCGCAATGATCAAGGATGCTGTGAATCGCGGCCAGGACCTCCCGCTGGAGGAAGGGCTCGCCATCGAAGCCCGCAATTTCGCTCGGGCGGTCCTGAGCGAGGACGCGGTGGCCGGCATCGTTGCGTTCTTCCAGAAGGTGGAGCCGGAGTTCAAGGGCCGCTGATGTTCGTTCTCACTTGGGCTGGTGCCGAGGAGCTGCACCTCAGCTGGGCGCCGGCACCAGGCCCATCGGCGCGACACGCCGACGGACGACGTCGACAGCCTCCAGCACACGCCGCTCGTCATCTCCCGCGAAGCGGATAACCAGCTCCTTGGTCTGGAAGTTCGGATAGGAACCGACGGACACGTCCGGGTGGGAGGTCTCCAGGTCGCGCATGACCGGATAGAACCGTGCTTCCACCGCGAACATGAAGCGGAGCTCGTGCACGACGGCCGCGATCCGGCCACTGAGAAACTCAGGCTCCAGCTCCTCGACGATGATCCCCCTCAACTCGCTCGGTACGCCAGGAAGCACGAAAAGCCGGCGCTGCTCGAGCCGGTAGACGAGTCCTGGCGCCATGCCGCGGCGGTTGCGAAAGACGTGGTCCGGCTTCGCTGGGACGCGAGCCATCCTCCGGTTGCCATCTGCGACCTGGGAGGATTCGATCAGACCGGCCTCGTGCATCAGCCGCACACGGTGCTCGATGCGTTCGAGCACCGGCTGCCACGTCACCAGGTCCCTGTCGAGCGCCGCCGCCACGGCTTCGAGCGTGCGGTCGTCCGGCGTGGGTCCGAGGCCTCCGCAGCAGAAGACGTCCTCGACCTCCTCATCGGCAAGGTCGGATCGAACCTGCTGGATGATGTCCTCCTTACGGTCTCTGACCACGGTGATGCGCTTGACAGGGAAGCCGAGCAGGCGCAGCCGCTCGGCCAGCCAGTGCGAGTTGGTGTCAAGGGTGAAGCCGGCGAGGAGCTCGTCCCCGACGGCGATTATGGTCGACGCCACTGATCGGTTATAGCAGTGCCGCAGTCTGGTGAGGACGTCAACGTCGTGTCCACTCCTAAAATGGCCGCTGTCCAGTTGATTGAGGTCCAGGGTCTTACCAAGTACTACGACGACCGGCCTGCGATCACCGACCTCACCTTCTCAGTACCTCGGGGGCAGATGCTGGGTCTCCTGGGGCCCGCTGGGGCAGGGAAGTCGACGATCATGCGGATACTGACCGGATACCTGAGGGCTACCTCAGGGGAAGCGTCGGTGGCCGGCTGCGACGTATTCGAAAGGTCTCGTGAGGCGCGCAAGCGCATCGGGTATCTGCCCGAGACGACACCGCTATACAACGAGATGACGGTCGAACGGTTTCTCGAGACGATGTGCCGGCTGCGTGGTGTGCCACCACGCAGCCGTCGCCACCGGATCGACTACGCGCTGACAGCCTGTGGCCTCACTGAGCACCGGAAGCATGTCATCGGGCATCTCTCCCAGGCCCTGAGGCGCCGGGTCGGCCTCGCGCAGGCAGTGGTGCATGAGCCTCCGGTACTGGTCCTGGATGACCCCGGCGCGAGCCTCGACTCCGCTCAGACACAGGAGACGCTGCAGCTCATCCGAGCTCTCGCTGAGCGGCGCACGGTCATGCTGTCGAGTCGGGTACCGGCCGAGGTCAACGCGATGTGCGACCGGGTGCTGCTCATCAACGGCGGCAGACTGGTCGCGGACGAGGCTCCGCACGGCTTGAGCAGGCGGCTGGCCGAGAAGCCAAAACGAGAGGTCGAGGCAGTCATTGCGGGAGACGCAGCTTCGGCCGATCTGGCACTTCGGGGGCTGGCAGGGGTGAGCGAGGTCATCGTGACGTCCAACGGTGATGGCGAGAACCGGTTGACCGTGACCGGCGACGGAGACGATCTGCAGGACGCAGTTGCCAGGGTGATCGTCGGTCTTGGCATCAGCCTGCGGGGCCTGAGCTCCCGCAGCGTCGCGCTGGAGGACATGCTTCCGGAGCTAGTCTCTCAGGAGGCTCGCTAGCGGTGGCGCCCGCCGGCGGCGGTAAGCCGCCGAGGCGGAAGCGCCGCCGGGCAGGAAGCACAGGAGGCGGCGGGGAGCAGCCTCTTCCGACCCCGGAGACCGTGGCTGCCCCGGCTGGTGAACCAGAGGCGCAGACCACCGAGCCGCCACAGGCAAGGGCAGCCGAGGACGCTTCCGCGTCTCCGCTCGCTGCCCAGCCGCCTGAGCCGGCGGCGACGGAAGCCAGCGGGGACGAGTCAGGGCCTGAAGCCCCCGCACAGGATGGCGAGCCCCTCGCCCGGAGGGCAGCCGAGGCCGAAGCGGCCGAGGTTGAAGCGGGTGCGGAAGGGGCTGAGCCGGCGGCGACGGAAGCCAGCGGGGACGAGTCAGGGCCTGAAGGCCCTGCACAGGATGGCGAGCCGCCGGCCCGGAGGGCAGCCGAGGCGGAGGCGGCCGAGGTTGAAGCGGGTGCGGAAGGGGCTGAGCCTGCGGCGACCGAAGCCAGCGCTGCCGAGCCTGTGCTTGAAGCGCCTGCACAGGCTGGCGAGCCGCCGGCTCAAGGCGCGGCCCGGGACCCGGAGGTGCCCGAGGTTGAGGCTCAGGCCGAAGGGCCGGAGCCGGCGGAGGTTGAGGCTGGAACCGACTCGCCTCAGCCCGTGCCCATGCCCAAGCCCGAGCCGGACTCGCCTCGGCCGGTCCCCCTACCCGAGCCCGAGTCCGAGTCCACAGCCATTCCGCCGGCCGCCGCGATCGTGCAGGCGGAGGCTGCACCCGTCTCGCTGGAGGCCCCGGGCATGCCCGCGCGGGGCCTGTACGAGCTTGCGTGGGGCACCGGTCTACTCAACGTTGCAGCGATAGCACAGAAGGAGCTGGCCGCAATCTTGCGATGGCCGATCGCATACCTGGCCTGGGCGCTCGTCATCGTCCTCACGTCGATTTTCGGCTACTTGCCCCAGATCAACGCCAGTGCACCGGTCAGCATGAGCGGGATCTTCAACTGGCTGGCGCTGCTGATGGCCTTTTTCGTGCCGCTCTGCACCATGCGCATGCTGGCCGGGGAACAACGTTCCGGCAGCCTCGAGATGCTGCTGACGTCGCCCGTCCGATTCTGGGAGCTGGTTGCCGGCAAGTGGCTGGGAGGCTTTCTCCTCTACGCGGTCACGATCACTTTCACTCTCGTCTACGTGATCCTGATGTCTGCCTACCAGCAGCTCCATGCGCCTGCCGCCATCTTCGGCCTACAGGTGTCGCTGCCAGGCGTCGACTACGGATCCGTCGTTACCGGATATACCGGAATCCTTCTGGTTGGCGCGGCCTGGGTCGCCCTCGGAGTGCTGGCCTCCAGCCTCACCCAGAACCAGATCGTGGCGGCCGCCGCCGGCTTCGCCGCGCTGTTTGCGCTGGAGTATGGGCTGGGTGCCCTGTCAGGCTTTGTGACGCCGCCTTTATCGGACCTATTCGACTACCTGGCCGCATCCAGTCGCGCCCAGTCGTTCAACGACGGCCAGATCGTGTTCAGAGATCTGGTCTATTTCGTGACTCTCACGCTCGGGGCGCTCTTCCTCACGATCCGAGTCGTGGAATCGAGGAGGTGGCGCTGATGGTGCGCTGGGATCGCCGCGTCGCCCTGCTCTGCGCGGCTGCCGGCCTCCTGCTTCTGCTCACGACGCTCAGCTTCGTCCTCGTCGACGGCGGGCTGACCCAGCGGACGACCTTCTTGCTCTTCGCGGGGCTGGCGCTGGTAATCGCCTACGCGGTGGTCGACCCGGGAGCTGTCCTGGAGCTCGGGCGGACCAGGCGCGCTCGCTTCGGCTCCCTCAGTGTGCTGGTTGGGGCAGTCGTGATCGGCATCCTGGTCGCGGTCAATGTGATTGCCTCTCGAAGCGCGCAGGCTGCCGACTTCACAAGGTCCGGGCTGCACACATTGACGCCGCAGTCGGTGAAGGTCACCAGGCAGCTCGACAGCGACCTGGTCGTCACCGGCTTCTTCCGCCCTGACGAGCAGGCCGGCAAGCGCGAGGCTGAGGACCTGTTCGACCTCTACAAACAGTGGAGCCCACATCTGAAGGTGCGCTTCCTGGATCCCGACCAGAACGCTGCCGACGCGCTCAGGCTCGGCGTCACCGTCGCCGGCAGCGTCGTTCTGCAGTACAAGAGCCGGCCTCCCGTGGTGCTCAACATCGCCTCGCAGACCGAGTCAGACGTGACGGGCGCCATCCTCCGTCTCGAGTCCAGCCGCGCACCGATCGTGTGTTGGGCGTCGGGAGATGGTGAACGCGACCTCAGAGACACCAATCAAGTCAGCGGCTATTCGGCTGTGGCGGAGCTTCTGAAGACCAGCAACTACAAGCTCGAGGACCTTCTACTGGTGCAGCAGGGCGTCCCCGCCAGGTGCGACATACTGGCGCTGGTCCAGCTGGGTCGTTCACTGAACGACGGCAGTGTCAAGGCCATCAAGCAGTACCTCAGTCAAGGAGGCAAGCTGCTGCTGGGCGTAGACCCCTGGCTCGATCCCAAGGTACTCGCAAGTGTGAATGCCGTGGTCAAGCAGTACGGTGTCGGGTTCGACGGCGGCTTGATCGTTGAGCCGGACCCGGCGCACTCCGCGAAGGACGACGCTACCGTTCCGGTGGTTTATGCCTACGGTCAGTCGCCGATCACCAACAACCTTGCCGGCAAGTACGTATTCCTTCCACTGACAACCCCGATCGTGGGCACCGCCACTGGCGACACGACGGCCGTCAACCTCGCTTCGAGCACCGACAGGTCTTATGCGGTTGCTCAGCAGCGGACCAACCTCGACAAGCGTGCGATCGACAGGGCCGGGCCTTTCGTCCTGATGCAGGCGCTGGAGCAGAGGCATCCGGCTGGCAAGACCACGAGGATCGTGTTGAGCGGCTCCTCTGGGCTGGCTGAAAACCGGACGATGCCCCCCTTCGCCGACGGCTCGAACCCCGACCTGCTGCTCGCCTCGCTTGACTGGCTGTCCGAGCAGGACTCCTTGATCTCGATTGGGCCTAAGCCCGCGGCGGCCGGAACCCTGACGCTCAGCGACCGAGATGTACGTGTCAACGAAGTGCTGACGCTTGGCCTCATGCCGCTGCTGGTTATCGCGATAGGCGCGTGGGTGCTCATCCGCGGCCGCCGCCGGCGCGACCCGTCCCCAGGTGGACCGTAACAGGCGAATGCGGAGCATCCCGGCCGCTCCCAGCGACGACCTCGAAAACCTGCCCGAGAAATTGACGTGTCGCGTCGTGCGCGGTGCGTCGTATACCCTATCGGACGGCAACCAGGGCTTCGACGGCTCCGGCCACATCGCCCAGGAATGGGCTGACAGCCGGGTCTTCGTGACCTCGGCAGTCGCGGGCGACTCGTTCAATCGTGCACTGGCCGAGCCTCCGGTCAAGCCACCTCCCCTGTCCAACTACGTGAGCGTGAGCGTGCCAAGAATCACTGAGAAGAAAATCCAGGAAGAGAGGGTGTGAATTTGATGGACTCGTACGTGCTTTGGGCGATTGGGGGAGGTGCCATCGCTGTCCTGTTCGCGGTGCTGCTCACCGCTGCCGTGCTCCGCCAGGCGCCCGGCAGTCAACGAATGATCGAGATCGCCTCCGCCATCCAGGAAGGTGCCGCGGCGTATCTGAATCGGCAGTACACCGTGATCGCGGTCATCGGCATCGTCGTCGCGATCATCATCGGCGTCACCCTGGGCCCGGTGACTGCTGTCCTCTACCTGATCGGTGCGGCTTGCTCCGCCACGGCCGGGTACGTTGGCATGAACGTCTCGGTTCGGGCCAACATGCGCACCGCCGAAGCGGCCCGCAATGGATTGGGCAAGGCGCTGGCGATCGCCTTCCGTGGCGGCGCCGTTACCGGCTTCATGGTCGTCGGCCTGGGCCTGCTGGGTGTCTCCGTCTCCTATTTCGTCACGCACAACCTGGACGCCCTGGTCGGTCTCGGCTTTGGTGCTTCTCTGGTCTCTGTGTTCGCACGTCTCGGCGGTGGCATCTATACCAAGGCGGCAGACGTGGGCGCCGACCTCGTCGGCAAGGTCGAAGCCGGCATCCCTGAGGATGACCCTCGCAACCCGGCGGTAATCGCCGACAACGTCGGCGACAACGTCGGCGACTGCGCAGGAATGGCGGCCGACCTCTTCGAGACATATGCCGTCACGATGGTGGCGGCCATGCTGCTGGGCTCGCTGCTCTTCAACAATGTGGCCTGGGTCGTCTACCCGCTCATGCTGGGCGCTGTATCCATCGTGGGCTCCGTGGTGGGCGCCATGGCGGTCCGGCTGTACTTCCCGCGCTGGATCATGGGCGGTCTGTACGCCGGCCTGGTCGTGGCGGCCGTTATCGCGCTCGTCGGTTTTTTCCTGGTCACCGACGCATTTGTCGCCAATGCCTACCTGAAGCCGGTTCCGGGTGTCCCGGATCCGCACAACCTCTTCTGGTGTGGCGTGGTCGGCATCGTCACCACGATCCTGATCGTCGCGATCACGGAGTTCTTCACCGAGACCCGTTACTGGCCGGTGCACCTGATCGCCAGGCAGTCGATCACCGGTCACGCCACGAACATCATCGCGGGATCCGCGATAGGCATGATGGCCACGGCGCTGCCTGTCGTGGCAATCGGCGCCGGCATCCTGATCAGCTTCACTCTTGCGGGCCTGTACGGCATCGCCATCGCCGCCGTCGCCCTACTGTCGATGACGGGCATCGTGGTCGCCATCGACTCGTACGGCCCCATAACCGACAACGCCGGCGGAATCGCCGAGATGGCCGACCTGCCGCCGCAGGTGCGGGCTGTTACCGACCGGCTGGACGCGGTCGGCAACACCACAAAGGCGGTCACCAAGGGTTACGCGATCGGCTCGGCTGGGCTGGCCGCACTGGTTCTGTTCAACTCCTACACGCAAGAGCTGGTCAAGCATGGCAGGCGGCTCAGCTTCGACCTGAGCGACCCACACGTGATCGTCGGCCTGTTCCTCGGCGGTATCCTGCCCTTCCTGTTCGGATCGCTCGCAATTCTCGCCGTGGGTCGGGCCGGTGGGCTGGTAGTGGAGGAGGTCCGCCGCCAGTTCCGCGAGATCGAAGGCATCATGGACGGCAGGGCCAAGCCCGAATACGGACCGGCGGTCCGCATCGTGACCGCGGCGGCGCAGCGGGAGATGATCCTGCCTGGCCTGATACCGGTCGTGGCCCCGATCGCGGTGGGCCTTCTACTCGGTCCTCAGACGCTTGGCGGCATGCTGATCGGAGCCATCGTCACAGGCCTGTTCGTGGCCCTGTTCATGACCAGCGGTGGAGCAGCCTGGGACAACGCCAAGAAGTTCATCGAAGAGGGCAACCTCGGCGGCAAGGGCTCGGAAGCACACAAGGCCGCTGTGACGGGCGACACGGTGGGAGACCCTTACAAGGACACTGCCGGCCCTGCGATCAATCCCATGATCAAGGTCGTAAACATCATCGCGATCCTGATCGCGGGCCTGGTGGCGACGAGCTCGTTGATTCGCTGACCGTTACTCCGGCCTTCAGTCCAGCGCCGCGACTTCAAGTCCTGGCAGGCCCTAAACTGCTGCCGCGGTGGAGTACCGCAACTTCGGCCGGACCGGGCTCAAGGTTTCGAAGCTGGGGCTTGGCTGCGGAGGGTTCGGCGGGGTCGGCTCCGAGCCGTCGCTGTTCGGGCGGGGTGAGGACGAAGCGATCGCCTTCGCCATCATGGACCGGGCGGCGGACCTCGGCATCAATTACTTCGATACAGCAGACAGCTATGGGGGAGGACGTTCCGAGGAGATGGTGGGGGGCTGGCTGCGCTCCCGCGGAACGCGCGACCAGGTCGTGCTCTCGACCAAGGTGTTCAACCGCATGGGACCAGGACCGAACGATGAAGGTCTGTCCCGTCGCCACATCATGCGGGCGGTCGAGGATTCGCTCCGGCGTCTGCAGACCGACTGGCTCGACCTCTACGTCACGCACGAGGTCGACCCGTCGACGCCACTGGACGAGACGCTGCGAGCGCTCGACGGCCTGATTCACCAGGGCAAGGTGCGGTACGTGGCCGCGAGCAACATCGAGGCATGGCGTCTGACCAAAGCGCTCTGGATCTCAGATCGCCGTGACCTCGCACGCTACGAGGGGGTGCAGAACGAGTACAACCTCCTGAATCGAGGCATCGAGAGCGAGATTCTGCCGCTGGCTGAAGACCAGGGCCTCGCTGTCACCCCATTCAGCCCGCTGGCTGGCGGCTTTCTCACCGGCAAGTACGCGCTCGAGGGGGATTATCCGCCCGGCTCGAGGATGACGCTACGCCCGCAGCCCTATGAGACCCTGCTGACCGCGAGTACGTTTCGCGCGATCGACGCGCTGAGGGCCGAGGCTGGTCAATGGGGCGTCTCGATGGGAGCCCTGGCGCTGGCCTGGGTGCACTCGCACCCCCAGGTGACGGCGGCCCTCATCGGGCCGCGGTCGCTCGATCAGTTCGCCCCCGCCGAGGAGTCGTTACCGGTGGCGTTGACGGCCGAGGACCGGGATCGCATCCTGGACCGGATGGAAGCGGCGCGCGCATCGTGATTCGGCTGGAAGCAGTCCGCGCGGCACGCGAGCGCATCGCCGGCGCCGCCGTCCGCACGCCTCTGGTCCGGCTGGACCACGACGCCGGTCGTATGCCGCGGCCTGGACCAGGCCCGTTTGAGGAGGTGGGCGTAGACCCAGAAGCGGAGGTCTGGCTCAAGCTGGAGGTGCTGCAGCCCGTCGGTTCGTTCAAGATTCGGGGCGCCGCCAACGCGATGGCGCAGATGAGCCCGCAAGAGCTCGCGCGGGGTGTTGTGACAGCCAGCGCCGGCAACATGGCTCAGGGCGTCGCGTGGAACGCGCGCAGGCTTGGCCTGGCGTGCACGGTCGTCGCGCCCGATCACGCGCCTGAGGCGAAGATAAGGGCCGTCGAACGGCTCGGCGGGCGTGTGGTCAAGGTGCCCTTCGACGAGTGGTGGCAGACCTTCGTGGATCGGGGCCGGCCCGACCTGGACGGCACCTTCGTTCACGCCTTTGATGACGAGCGGGTGATGGCCGGCAACGGCACCATCGGGCTGGAGCTGATCGACGACCTGCCGGACGCGGACGCCGTCCTGGTGCCATGGGGCGGTGGCGGCCTGGCATGCGGGATCGCGTCCGCGGTGAAGGCACTGCGGCCGTCCTGCCGTGTTTTGGCGGTCGAGGTGGAGACAGGGGCCCCGCTCACCGCGTCGCTGGCCGCCGGCAGTCCGGCGACCGTCGATTACCAGCCCTCTTTTGTGGATGGCATCGGGAGCAAGACCGTCTTTGCGAGCATGCTGGAGCGTGCCCAGGTGCTGCTGGACGGCAGCGTTGTCGTCAGCCTGGACGAAGTGGCTGCGGCGGTGCGCCTGCTGGCGGCGCGGACCCACGTGATAGCTGAGGGCGCGGGGGCGGCGGCTGTGGCGGCCGCCGTGTCAGGACGCGTGAGAGGCCGGCGCATCGCCTGCATCGTCTCGGGCGGCAGCATCGACGCGAGCACGCTGGCCAGAATCCTGACTGCCTCTGCCGGCTGAATACTTAAGCGTCCGGCGCCCCGAGTGGACCAAGTGCCGGGGAATGGCCCTGTCGGAGGCATTCCAACAGGGCCCACCGCCGGCAATTGGTCCAATGCCTCTCCTCTCCTCGCCACCCGCGCCCGGGCTCCGGCAAACGCTGAAGCGTGGCGCCTAGATAAAGCAAATGGGCTACTTTGTGGTCTGATTGGGTTACAATGTAGCCACAATGGACAGGATCGGGATACGCGAACTGAAGCAGAAGACCAGCGCGGTTATGCGTCGTGTTGCCAATGGAGAGGTGATGGAGGTGACCGACCATGGCCATCCCGTGGCACGTATCGTGCCGCTGCGACCAGGCACCCTCGACCAGATGATCGTCGAGGGGAGGGTCACGGCGGCTAGGCACGACCCACGCGAGTTGATGGCAGAACTCGGCCTTCCGCTTCCTGCCGTGCGTGGCCAGAAGCTGCCCTCGGAGATCCTGACCGATATGCGAGCCGATGAACGCTAGCAGCGTCGCCTACATCGACAGCTCGGCTTTCGTGAAGCTGGTTGTATCCGAACCCGAATCAGCTGCACTGGTCGGTTACCTGACGCGCTGGCCACGGTGGGCGTCTGCCGCGCTGCTCAGAACCGAAGGCGTGCGTGCTGCACGCCGCCACCATCCTCAGTACCTCGCGCCGGCTCGTCAGCAACTGGCCGGCATCGACCTGGTCCACATGACCGAGCCGCTGCTCGACTATGCGGCGACCTTGAACCCACCCGAATTGCGATCGCTGGATTGCATCCATCTGGCTGCCGCGCTGTCCCTGGGATCTGACCTCGGTGTCTTCGTCGCCTACGACGAGCGCCTGGTCGAAGCTGCGCGGCAGCAAGGGCTGTCGGTCAGGTCGCCTCGTTGAGACCCAGCAAAACGGTCGGAGCCTCATCGCGCCGGCCGAGTGCCATCACGTAGGCACATAGACCGGCGTGTGAGCGTGCCGGCTCACGGGCTGGCGCCGATGCCTAAGGACCGGCTTGATCCGTCTCCGGTACGCCCGACGGCATCATCCCTCCACGAGCGCGATCGCCCGGCAGGGACTGCCCGATCCGTTGACCAGCCTCAGCGGCAGCACCACCAGGACGGCCCCGACCGGCGGCAGCTGTGCCAGGTTCGCGAGCTGCGTCAGCCCGTACTTGCCGGCTCCAAGCATGAAGTGGTGGCAGGGGAAGGCCGGCTCGAAGGAGTGCGCCACTCCCGCGTCCGTGCCCACCGTCTCCACCCCGACGCCGATCACCGGTGATTCCTCGGCCAGCCAGCGCGCGCACTCAGGCTCGATGCCAGGTGAATGTGGGCCTGTCTCGTCGGCATTTCGGAACGCCTCCGCGTCGTGCGCACGGGCGTCCCAGCCCGTGCGGTAGAGCAGCCAGCAGCTCTGCGGCAGCGGCCCGTGCTGAGCCTCGAAGGCGCGGATGTCGTCGACGCTGAGCAGGTAGTCCGAGTGGCCGGCGGCCTCCCGAGACTTGTCGATGACCACTGCCGGTCCTACGAGCCGTGATGTCGATACCGAGGCCACGTCCTCCCGGTCGCGGCCGGTGATCCAGTGGTTGGGCGCGTCGAAGTGCGTGCCCACGTGTTCACCACCCTCGAACCAGTTCCAGTACCAGGCCGGGCCTCGCTCGTCGTAGCGGGAGATCTCGTGTGTCGTCCATCCCGGCGTGTTTGCGAACGGTGGGGGCAGCTGGAGGATGGGCGTCTTCTCGGACAGGGGCTGGGTCAGGTCGATGACACGGACACGCCCGGCGGCGAGTCCGTCGACGAGTGAGGCGAGAGCGGTCACGGCATCTTCCCTCCGTTCTGTGGCGGCTGGCGCATGGCGCGAGCGAACATGAAGCGATCCTCGAGCATGTGGGTGTCGACGATGTAGCCGGCCGGGCCGACAGCTTCGACCTTGGCCACGATGCAGGCAAGCTTCTCGCCGGCCAGAGCAGCTCGAACGGCCGAGACGAAGTCGTCGGCGTTGCGCGCGGTCACCGTGTTGTCGATGCCGGCTCCACGGGCGCAGGCCGCCAGGTCGGTCCCGGTCGCGGTGGCGGTCGGGAATCCGCCTACGGAGAGGAGGCTCTCATTGTCGAAGATGATCTCCACCATGTTGCGGGGGCCGTAGCGGGCGAGGGTCGACAATCCGCCAAGGTTCATCAGTACGGACCCGTCACCGTCCAGCACTACAACTCGGCGCGAAGGCTGACATAGGGCGAGACCGAGCCCTATCGAGGAGGCCAGGCCCATGGCGTGCGTGAGATAGAAGAAATTCGGACGGTGACCAAGCGAGTGCAGCTCGGCCGAGGTCGCGCCCATGATCGTGACCACCGCGCAGTCCTGGATGTCTTCGTAGATCGCCCGCAGGCACTCCAGGCGCGTCATGCTCCGCTTCCACCCGGGCGCTCTCCCGCGGCCCGGGGCGCCGCCAAGCCGGCCGCAGGGGGTGGGCCGGCGGGGGGCGGGGGAGGCTCCTCCCACATCAGCGAGCGCGTCATCAGCAGTGCCACCGGCGAGAGGGAGGACTGCGCCAGGGTCATCGCCCTGTCCACCTTGACGGCAACCTCATCGGGGTTTCGAAGCTCATCGTGCACAATGCCGAGAGCGTCCAGGACGCGGCGTGTGTAGCGGCCGCCCTCGGTCTGCCAGGGATCCTTCTCACCCAGATGGCCGCGGTCCGAGATCATGAGCAGCAGCGGCATGTGGTAGAGCATGGCTCCCGACACGATCCCGTTGATCGCCTGCAGGAATCCATGGTTCTGCATGAGTAGAGCGGAGCGAACGCCCGCGAAGTGGGCGCCCATAGAGACGCCGACGCCCTCCTCCTCTTTGGCCAGGCGGACCAGGATCATGTTCGGGTCGTCTTCGGCCATGCGGATCAGGTGCACCAGCCAGGTCTCGGGCAGCGCGCTGACCACCTTCACGCCCGACGCCCTCAGGGCGTCGTAGACCACGCGCGAGTGGGCTTCGGAAACCGGCATCTCCCCGGCGCATTGTATTGTGCCGATAGCTTGGAACCCAACCCTGTGAGCCCTGAGGACTTCCGCTCACTCTTTCCCATCCTGCGCGAGAAGGTCTATCTCAACTCCTGCTCGCAGGGGGCGCTGGCCGAGCCGGTGGAAGCGTCCCTGCGCGAATTCGTCACAAGCTGGCACGTGCACGGCAACCCCTGGGAGCTCTGGTGCGAGCGTATGGAGGAGCTGCGGGGGGAGTTCGCGGCACTGATCGGCGCGGACACAGATGAGGTGGCGGTGACCTTCAGCGCGTCTACGGCGCTCAACGCGGTTGCCAGCGCCCTCGACCCCCGCCGGCGCTCCAGGGTGGTGACCAGTGACTTCGACTTCCCCACCGTGGGCCACGTGTGGCTGGCGCAGGCTCGGCGGGGCCTGGAGACCGAGTTTGCCAGGGCCGAAGGAGACGTTCTTCCGCTCTCAGCCTTCGAGGCGGTCATCGACAGTGCGACGGCCCTGGTCTCCACGACGCACGTCTGCTACCGGAACGGCTGGAAGAACGACGTCAGGCGACTGGCCGAGGTGGCCCACGCACACGGAGCGTCCCTTCTCATCGACGCCTTCCAGTCCATGGGCACGGAGCCCTTCAACGTGCGAGAACTCGGCGTGGACATGCTGGTCACCGGCACTCTCAAGTACCTGCTGGGCAGCCCCGGGATTGCGTTCCTCTATGCGCGGCGCGACCTGGCGGAGGACCTGCTCCCGGCCGACAGCGGCTGGTTCGCCCAGCGCAACCCATTCGCGTACGACGTCCACCACCTCGACTACGCAGATGGTGCACGCCGTTTCCAGTCTGGCTCCCCACCAGTGCCGGCGGTGTACGCGGCGCTTGCCGCGCTCAGGCTGCTGAGGCATGTGGGCCTGGAGGCCGTCCGTGACCATGTCCAGAGCCTGGCGGACACCGTGGTCGAGCAGGCTCTCCAGCGGGACTGGGACCTCATGACTCCGGTCGAGCCGGACCGTCGCGGGCCGCTGGTGATGCTTGGTTGTCGGCACGTCCAAGCCCTGCTTTCGGCGCTGGCCGGGCGCGGCATACTGTG
>Ga0126384_10000315_pt1 | contig 25890 bp, 24 predicted proteins | sample PanSoiMetPlot_36_FD_92543 | JGI IMG/M metagenome (GOLD analysis project Ga0126384, IMG submission 92543) | Tropical forest soil microbial communities from Panama - MetaG Plot_36 | ecosystem: Environmental > Terrestrial > Soil > Tropical forest > Bulk soil | place: Panama | collected 2016-02-17 | reverse complement strand
GCGCAGCTTGTTGACCACGAGGGTCGCCAGCGCCTCGCCCTCGACGTCCTCGGCGACGATCACCAGCGGCTTGCCGGACTGCACCACGGCTTCCAGGACCGGCAGCATCGCCTGCAGCCCGGACAGCTTCTTCTCATGCAGCAGGATGTAGGCGTCCTCGAGCTCCGCCACCATCTTTTCGGCATTGGTGATGAAGTAGGGGGAGAGGTAGCCGCGGTCGAACTGCATGCCCTCGACGATCTCGACGTCGGTCTCGAGCGATTTCGCCTCCTCGACCGTGATCACGCCCTCGTTGCCAACCTTCTGCATCGCCTGCGCGATCATCTTGCCGATCGCGTTGTCGCCGTTCGCCGAGATGGTGCCGACCTGGGCGACCTCGGAAGACGAGCCGACTTTCTTGGCGCGCTTCTCGATGTCCCTGATGACGGCGCCGACCGCGATGTCGATGCCGCGCTTCAAGTCCATCGGGTTCATGCCGGCCGTCACCGCCTTGGCGCCTTCCCTGACGATGGAGGCGGCGAGTACCGTCGCCGTGGTGGTGCCGTCGCCGGCGCGCTCATTGGTCTTCGAGGCGACCTCGCGCACCATCTGGGCGCCCATGTTCTCGAACTTGTCCTCGAGTTCGATCTCCTTGGCGACCGTGACGCCGTCCTTGGTGATGCGTGGGGCGCCGAAGCTCTTGTCGAGCACCACGTTGCGGCCTTTGGGACCGAGCGTCACCCGCACGGCATTGGCGAGAATGTCGACGCCGCGCAGCATCTTTTCGCGCGCGTCGCCGGAAAAGCGGACCTCTTTGGCAGCCATTGATTTGTCTCCCGAATGAAAATGCTCGCCTCTCACCCCGAGGAGCCCGCCTCCGCGCAAGGCTTCGGCGAGGCGTCTCGACTTGTCCGCCCTGGCCCGCAGGGCGAGGGTGGAACGGCGAGGCCGATGAGTCGCGTCACGTCCTTCGGGACGCGCGCTGTTGGACTGCGCCCCTCAGGACGAGGGTTTCTTCTTGGCGCAGGCGTCAGGCGATCACGCCCATGATGTCGGACTCCTTCATGATCAGGAGATCCTGGCCGTCGAGCTTGACCTCGGTGCCGGACCACTTGCCGAACAGCACCCTGTCGCCGACCTTGACGTCGATCGGGACGAGCTTGCCCGCCTCGTCGCGCCCGCCCGGTCCGACCGCGATCACCTCGCCCTGCGACGGCTTCTCCTTCGCGGTATCCGGAATGATGATGCCGCCGGCCGACTTCTCCTCGGCGTCGATGCGGCGCACGACCACCCGGTCATGCAGGGGACGGAATTTGCTGCTCTTGGCCATGATTTCCTCGTCGCGGCGGGCGCGGCCTGGTGGACCTGAAACTCTCGTTCTGGAAGGCGCTTGGCACTCTCTGACCGGGAGTGCCAGGAGCCGGCCGGGAAATACGGCCTGCACTGCGGCGTGTCAAGCAGCGCTGGCGCGCGGTCGCGCGCAATCATGGCGGATCCGTCTGGACTCGTGCCCGACGAGCGGCGAAGCTTTCTCGATCACGGCCCGGGAGGAGATACATGCGCCACCTGCGAACTGTCGCGATTGCCTGCGCCACCCTGATGCTTGCCGGTGCGGCGCGTGCCGAAATCAAGACGCAGTGGATCGACTACAAGCAGGGCGACACGCCGCTCCGCGGCTACCTCGCATATGACGACGCCATCAAGGACAAGCGGCCGGGCGTGCTCCTGGTGCACCGGCGCGACGGCATGTCGGCCTTGACGCTGAAGAATGCCGAGATGGTGGCGCGGCTCGGTTACGTGGTGTTTGCGCCGGACATCTTCGGCGTGCTGCCGAAGGGTGTCGAGGAGGAGAAGGCGCAGTCGGCAATCTACAACAAGGACCGTCCGCTCATGCGGGCGCGCGCCGCAGCCGGCTTCGACGTGCTGCGGGAAAACCCGATGGTAGAGCCGGCAAAGATCGCGGTGCTCGGCTATTGCTTCGGGGGCACGACCGCGGTCGAGTTCGCGGAAAGCGGGGTGCCAATCGTCGGCACCGTGACGATCCATGGCAGCTTTCGCGATTTCGCGCCGGACGCGGCCAAGCGCATCCACGGCCGCATGCTGATCCTGCACGGCGCCGAGGATCCGGTCGCGCCGCTCAGCGAGGTCAACCTCCTGATCCAGGAGCTGCGCGACGCCAAGGTGGCGTGGCAGCTCGAGCTCTACAGCGGCACCCAGCACGGCTTCTCGACCCCGAAGAACGCCGACGAGGAGCGCGCCAACGTGCAGTCGCAGGCCGCCATGGCGCGGTTCTTCAAGGAGGTGTTCGGGATCTAGCGGGGCGAGGGGCACGCTCGTCGTCGTAGGGTGGGCAAAGCGACCCGCCTTCGCTCGCTGCGCGAGCTACGGACGGGTTTGAGTCCGCCGAAGCGCGGAGCGCGTAGGCGGAAGCGTGCCCACGATCTTGCCGAGAAATTCCGCCGGCGTGGGCATGGCGCTGCGCGCCTTTGTCCACCCTACGGCGTCAAGGCCTTGAGCGCGCGCTCGTAGTAACCGAGGTCGACATACTTCTCCGGTGCCGGCGGCGTGGCGTCCGGCTTGCGCTCGATCTCGGCGCGGAGCGCCAGCATGTTACGAAAGCCCTCGGCATCGAACTTCGCGTCGGGCGTGAAGCCGAAGCCCGGGTCGAGCAGCTGCGCGTAAGTGCGCTCCGCCGTCGGCTGCGCGAGCTTGAGCTTGTCGACCAGCAGCGCGATGTTCTCGGCCTTGTTGGCGGGATCGCGCACGAAGCGCAGGGACTCCACGTAGGCCGCGAGGTAGCGCTCGACCGTCGACGCGTGCTCGCGCGCCCAGGCGCGCATCGCGAAGGCGCCGGCCGCCTGGTACGGACCGAGCAGGTCGATGATGCGGCCGAGACTCCTCAAGCCGCGCTCCTCGGCCTGCACGTTGAACGGCAGATTGAGAATGGCCCCCGCGTTGCCCTTGTCGTCGATCAGCGCCTTGTAGCGATGGACCACGGCGCCGACCGGTTTGACCGTATAGTCCGCTCCTGCGGCGAGTCCGTAACGGCGCAGGATCTTCTTCGCCTGCAGCGCGTAGGCGGTGTCGGGCGCGTCGACGATGACGGTCCTGCCCTTGAGATCCGCGAACGAGCCGACGTCGGGCTGGACGATGAATTCGTTCATCCCGCTGTCGCCGCCCGACAGGATCACGACGTCTTGCTTGGCGACCTCGATCATCGCGACCGCGTTGTCGAGCGCCGCCTGCGCGATGTCGAACTGGCCGGCCGCGAGGCCGTCGCGCTGGCTGCGCGAATTCTCGGTCAGATGCAGTTCAAGCGCGAGTCCGTGCCGCGCGAAGATGCCTTTGGCGATTCCGGCATGCAGCGGCAGCGCTTTCGCGTTGGGAAAGGCGTTGACGCGCACGGGCGCGAGCTCGTCGGCGCGCCCCGCGGGCGGCGCGAGCACGAGCGCAGCCAGCAGCGTGGCGATCACCGATACATTTCGACGCAGCGCTGGCATCGCCCAGTCTCCTCGATCTTCGCGGTTGCTCTGCCCGCGGCCATCATCATACATAGCAAACCTGTGCGGGAGCGAGAGGATGGGCAAGCGCACCACCATGGTCGCGGTGCTGACGGCGCTTTTCGCCGCCGCAGCGGCGCGCGCCGACGATGCGGTCGATCTCGCCGCCGCGCGGCGCGAGGGCAGCATCGTCTGGTACAGCTCGCTGCCGATCGACGTCGCGCAGAAGCTCGCCACGCTGTTCGAGGAGAAGAGCGGCATCAAGGTCGAGCTGTTTCGCTCCGGCGGCACCGCAATCCTGCGCCGCTTCCTGCAGGAGCGCGACAGCGGACGGGTCATGGCTGACGTGCTGTACACCGCCGACCCGGCGGCGACCGCGTCGCTCGCCCACAAGGGCGCCTTCGTCGCGTTCAAGCCGAAGAATTTCGACAAGATCGATGACGTCGCGAAGGATCCGCAGGGCTACTACGTAGCGCTGCGGCTCAACATGATCACGTTGTTCGTGCGTGCCGACGAGATTGCGCCCGCCGATGTCCCGAAAAGCTGGGCTGCGCTCGCCGACGCCAGGTACAAGGGGAAGCTGGTCATCGCCGATCCGTCCTTTACGGCGGTGCAGGTCGCGGTCGTCGGCACGCTGGCGAAGCGGCTCGGCTGGTCGTACTACGAGGCGCTGCGCCGCAACGACACCATCGTCGTGCCCGGCAACCAGCAGCTCGCCGACATGCTCAAGCGGGGCGAACGGCTGGTCGCGGTCGGCGGGCTCGATTCCTATGCGTTCGAGGCGCGCAAGGCAGGGCACAAGATCGATTCGATCTATCCCTCGGACGGAGGTTTTGCGGTTCCGGGGCCGGTCGCGGTGGTGCAGGGTTCGCCGCACCCGAACGCCGCCAAGGCATTCGCCGAGTTCCTCGTCGGCGATGACGTGCAGCGGCTGGTGGTGGCGGAAGGCGCCTATTCGGCCCGCCGCGATCTTCCGCCGCCGGCGGGCGCACCGGCGCTCGCCGACATCAAGCTCACGGCGGTCGACTACGACGCGATCGAGCGCGAGGCCGGCGCGATCAAGAAGAAGTTCAACGACGTGTTCCAATAACGACGTGTCCCAGTAGAGCGAGACGATCCATGCGCGCCATGAGCCTCGACGAGGCGATGAAGCTCATCACCGGGGTCTTTGCCGAAGCTGCGAGCCGCAAGCTGCGGCCGCTCACCGCCGTGGTGCTCGACGCCGGCGGCCACGTGAAGGCGGCGCTCAAGCAGGATGGCTGCTCGATGCTCCGCTTCGAGATCGCCTACGGCAAAGCCTATGCGGCGCTCTCGCTCGGACGCTCCTCGCGGCTGGTCCTGCAGAAGTCGCGCGAGAAGCCGATCTTCATGGAGAACCTGCAGAAGCTTGCCGACGGCCCGATGTTTCTCGAGGGCGGCGGCCAGCTCGTCCGCGATGCGCTCGGCGAGGTGGTCGGCGCCGTCGGAGTGACGGGCGACGTCAACGAGATGGACGACCTCGCGGCGGTCGCAGGCATCCACGCGGCGGGCTTCAAGAGCGACTACGACTTCAAGGATGCTGCCGACGTCCACGCCATGAATATCAAGGAAGATACGCTGCCGGCGGCCACCGGGCGGTAAGTCGAGAAGGCGAGGGGCCACTCGCTTGGCGCGCCAACTGTCCTTACGGCAGCCGGACACTTGTGGGTGGAGTAAGACGAAAATTAACCCTAGTCTTGGGCACGCCGGACAAGGTAGCGGTACGGTCCTGCCTTGCCTCCGCCACGTGGGGGCGGCACGTTCGGTGGAATGATCGGAGGAGACCTCCAATGGCCGGTTCCATGCGGCTTCCGCTCGCAACGATGATCACGGGCCTCGCGCTTGCGGGTTGTTCGGGAACCACGAACTCGTTGTCGTTGTCGAACTGGGGCGATTCCCCGCCGCCGGCCGCTCCTGCGGGTCCGATGCCGCGCCCGAGCGTCGCGCCCGAGGACATCGTCGGGCGCTGGGGCATCGCGTCGTTCCACAAGCCGGAGGATCAGGCGCGCACCGAGGCGGCCGCCCGCAGCCAGTGCACGCAGCCTTACATCATCAATCGCGGTTCCGAAGGCGTCGCCATGCTCGGCCACGACAATCCGAAGATGCAGGACATGGTCATCAAGGCGAGCGCGGATGGCCGAACCTTCATTGGTCCCGGCGCGGATCCGGGCGGCACCGACGATCGCGAGGTCACCAGCTTCGACGGCCGCGTGCTCGTGCTCAAATGGGTCGATCCGGAAGTCGCCGGCCGCTATGGCATCATGGTTCTGGTCCGCTGCTCGGCGCCGGGGACAGCCAAGACTGCCAAGAAGAAATGACACGGCGTGGTTGCGCCGTTGACGCGATGACCGTCACGATCTGGCACAATCCGAAATGCAGCACCTCGCGCAAGGTGCTCGAGATGATCCGCGCCGAGGGTGTCGAGCCGGCGATCATCGACTACGTCAACAATCCCCCGAGCGTCGCCGAGATCAAATCTGCGCTCAAGGAGATGGGCGCCAAGCCGCGCGACCTGCTGCGCCGGCGCGGAACCCCCTATGACGACCTCGGTCTGGACGATGAGACGCTCGGCGATGCAGCGCTCATCGCCGCCATGCACGCCCATCCGATCCTGATCGAGCGGCCGGTCGTGCGCACACGCAAGGGCACGCGGCTCTGCCGCCCGCCCGAGCGCGCGAAGGACATACTCTAGTGAAACCTCATGCGCCGCCGCTGTTCGCACAACCGCTCGCGACCTGGGAGCGCGATGGGCTCAAGGCGGCGCTTGCACGCGCCGGGTTGCCGGCCGACGACCTCGACGAGGACCGCGTGCTGTTCTGGCGTTTCGAGCGCGACGACGTCCCGGTCGGCTTCGCGGGCATCGAGGTGCACGGAACGGACGCCCTGCTGCGTTCGCTCGTGACCCTGCCGCCGGTCCGCCTGCGCGGCATCGGCGGCGCCATGGTGGCCAAGATGGAGATCGAGGCGCGCGCCCGCGGGGCCAACGTGATCTATCTCGCGGCCCACGGCGGCAGCGCCTTCTTTGCCAGGCTCGGTTACGCTCCGTGCCGCCGCGACCGGGTGCCGGAGGCGATCGCCGCAGCGGCCCCGTTTGTCGATGCGGGCGGGACCGGCGCCACCGCGATGATGAAGCAGATTTGATCCGTAAGCAGCCGGGCCGACCGGCGGTCGGCTCGCGAAGGCGGGCGCATCCGCGCGCTCAGCTTCCGGCCCGGTCGTGGATGTTCGGGAAGACGTAATCCTTCCAGCTCGCCGGCTTCGTCTTGATCATGCCGATCCGAGACATGTACTCGGCCCACAGCATGGTGCGCTGCGGAGTGGCCGAGAAGATCGCGGCCGGCGACTTGAGAAGCGCCACGAGCTCGTCGACTGAAATCTTCTCCTTGGTGACCGCGAGATAGATCTCGGCGGCCGCCTTCGGATCCTTGGCGATGAGGTCGCTCGCCTCGTCGAGGGCGGCGATGAAGGCCTTGATCTTCACCGGATTGGCGTCGACGAACTTCTGCGTTGCCCACGCATTGGTGATCGTCGCCGGCCCGCCGAGCACGTCGATCGAATTGAGCACCGCATGGACGAGCGGCGATTTGAGCTCGATGTCCTGGTAGGGCGGGATCGAGAAATGGCTGTTGATCTCATGGCGCGGATTGAGCAGCGCCTGCAGCGCGTCGGGATGGCCGATCTGCACCTGGTTGTTGTCGAGCTTGCCGTAGGCGCCCGGCCCAAAGGCCTGCTCCAGCGCCATGCCGAGGATCATCGCCTGCATCGAGGCGCGGATGGTCGGCAGCGCGATGCGGTCGTCCGGCCCGAAATCCTTGACCGTCTTGACGCTGGGATTGCGGGTGAGCAGCAGAAACGGCGTGCCGGCGACGCCCGCGACTGATTTCACCGAACCGTTGCGGCCCCACAGCAGCAGCATGTTGGAGACGCCGGTGATCGCCATGTCGATGCTGCCGGAGATCACCGCTTCGGTCATGACGCCGCCGCTGGTGATGATCGACCATTGCGTCTTCAGGTCCGGAAGGCCAAGCGCCGCGGCGTGCTTCTCGACGAGCTTCTTTTCCTCCATCAGCACGGCTTGCAGGTAGACGATGCCGGGCTGTCGGGCGATGCGAAAGTCGGCGCCCTCGGCGGCTGCCGCGGGCGCGAGCCCTGCCAGGAGAAGCGAGCAGGCGACGAGACTGCGGGCGAGCCGCGAGATGAGCTGCATGATGGTCCCCCCTCGGCGCGAGGCTGCCGACCCGGCCGGCGCCTTGCGTCATGTGTGACCGCAAGGGTATCAAACCGCACCGGCTGCCTCAATTACCGCGCGGAGACCACGGACGCGGCCAAGCCCCGTCCGTCACGCCTCGTCCGTCACGCCTCGTCCATGTCGCCGCTGTCGAAGTCGCCGGCAAAATCAGTGTCGTCGTCGCCGATGCTGCTGTCGTCATCATCCTGATCGTCGCCGAACAGCCCCGTGCGGTTTTCGTCGTCGCGCGCCGCGAACCGGTCGCCGCCGGACCGTTCGTTGCCGACGTTGTCGATGCCGGCCTGGCGGGAGAGGTCGCTGTTGGCCGCGCTGCCGCCGCCACCCCAAGGCGCCGCCGCCGCGGCGCTGCCCGGATCGAAGGCGCTGGCGCTGCCGCCCTGCGAGTGCCCGAACATCGAGCGGATGCCGTTGAGCAGCATGGCGCCGCCGATCACGCCGGCCGCCGAGGCCGCCGCGGTGCCGAGGAACGAGCTGCCTCCGGTTCCGACCGGGGCGGGACCCATCGGGGATGCGCCCATGGGAGATCCGCCCATGCCGGGCGAACCCATCGGCGGGCCGCCGGCGGCCGGGCTTCCCGCCTGGCCCCAGACGCCGCTGCTGCCGAGACCGCCCGTGCGCGGGACCGAGCCGCGCGGCTCCTCCCGGCCGAACACCGAGTCGCGCATGTTGTCGAGAAAGCTGCGCGGCGGCTCCTCCGCCGGGGGCGCTTCCAGTTCCTCGATGCGCGCATGGGCGCGCTTGAGCGCCTCGTCCTGCACCAGCACGGTCTGCACCAGCGCATAGGTTGCGTGTGGTGCGCGCCCGAGGCCTTCGGCGATCGCGCCTTCGGCATCGGGGTCGCGCGGACCGCTTTCGAGCGTGGCGAGGCGGTCGAACAGTTCCCTGACGAGATCACGTTCCTGCGGGGTCATGGTCCCCTCCTGTGGCGGGCGCATTCCGGCAGGGAAGCCGCCTTGCCGGTATGCGCCACTTTCATGGGCCCGTTATTGGGCCGCAAAACCATTGCGAAAGGTGGATAGCGGCCCGCAATGGCGGAAGGATGAAATCGAACCGCACCCGTGCGGCGCTCGGCCGCAGGTGTCAGGTTGCAGGTGTCAGGTTAATGCGACGTTGCTTGCCCGCAGCACGGCCGCAAAGCCGTCGCCGGCGAGGAAGGCGTATTCCCGCTCGCGCTGGTCGGTGACCGGATCGAGCCGTCTGAGCTCGTCATCGACGTGTCCGGGATGGCACATGACGACGCCGCCGTCCGGCAGTCGGTCGAGGAAGCGCGCAAACCGCTCCGCATAGGGCGGTTCGGCGCCGAAATCATAGGTGCCCGCGAAGGCCGGGTTGGTCCGGATGCCGAGCCCGTGCGCGTTCGCCCGGAAGCGCCGGCTCAGGCGATCGAGCAGGAGCCCCTTGGGATCGGCGAGGCGCCGCAGCGGCGCGGTCGCAACTCCGCATTGGCGCACCCAGGCGTGCGGCGCTGCCTCCTTGACCGCCGCGAGCAACGCGTCCCGGACGGTCGGAAGAAGCTGCACGTGCTGATGCCCGTCGACGAAATCGGGCGGGCGACTGAAGGTGAACGTGAAGGCGGCGAGTTGCGCCGCGATCTCGGCTGCGAGCGGGGCGCGGTCGAGCCGTCCGAGGAAAGCGCGCGCCATCAGGCGCGCGAGCGGCAGGAAGGACCCCGCACGCAACGGCGCGAAGTCGCGGGTGAGTGGCCGGAACGGCGCCGTCAGCGTGACATGCAGTCCGATCGCGATCGGCCGCGCGCCGCCCGCGAGTTCGGCGAGCGACCGCGCCTCGGCGCGATCGAAGGCCGGCGCCGCCACCATCACCGAGGTGGCGTTGAGGCGGCCGCGTCCTGCGAGGTCGCGGATCGCGGCGCTCACCGCGGGCGAGAGGCCGTAATCGTCGGCGACGAGCCAGATGCGCCGCGCCGCCACGCGGCTACTCCGCGGCGGCGCGGTTCGCGTCGTCGTCCGCCGCCTTCACGCTGTGCTCGGCGACGAAATAGACCGGCCGCGCTTTGATCTCGGACAGGATCTTGCCGATATACTCGCCCATCACGCCGATCATCAGCAGCTGGACGCCGCCGATCACCATGAGGCCGACGATCAGCGAGGGATAGCCCGGCACCGTGCGCTCGTACACGAAGGCCTCGATCAGCATCCAGCCGCCGAACAGCAGCGCGCTCGCGGCGAGCAGCATGCCGAGCAGGCTCGCGATCCGCAGCGGCGCGACGGAGAACGACGTCAGTCCCTCGACCGACAGGCCGACGAGGCCCGCATAGCTCCAGCTCGTCTGTCCGTGGGTGCGCTCGGCCGGCGCGTAGTCGACCCGCAGCTGGCGGAAGCCGATCCAGCTCGCCAATCCCTTGAAGAAGCGGTTGCGCTCCGGGAGCTGACGCAGCGCCGCGGTCGCGCGCGGCGACAGCAGGCGGAAATCGCCGGCGTCCTCGGGAATCTTCTGGCGCGCGCCCCAGTTGATGAGCGCATAGAAGGCCCTGCCGGCGAGACGCCGCAGCGCCGGCTCGTTGGCGCGCGTGGCCTTGGCGGTGTAGACGACGTCGTAGCCGCCGTCGAGCCAATGACCGACGAGGGTCGCGATCAGCGCGGGCGGATGTTGGCCGTCGGCGTCCATGAACAACACGGCGCCGCGCCGCGCATGATCGAGGCCCGCCATCAGCGCCGCCTCCTTGCCGAAATTGCGCGACAGCGCGATCACCTGCACGTCGACGCCGTGCGCCGGCAGGCCGCGGGCGGTGACGAGCGAGTTGTCGGCGCTGCCGTCGTCGACATAGACGATCTCGCCGGCGAGGCCGCGCGTGTCGCGCAGGCCGCGCAGGGCCTCGACGATCTCGCCGTGCAGGCGCGCGAGGCCGGCGCCCTCGTTATAGACCGGAACGATGACCGAGAGCCCGGCTTTCGCCGCCTCGCCCTTGCCGGCGTTCCGCTGCATCGTCGTCGTCATCGTCGTTTCCTTGGCGCTCCGCTCGGGACGGCCCGTGGCGCGGTTCCGGGGCGCTCGAGTTGGCACCTTCCTTGCTCCCAGCGTCACGCCTGTGGTTCGCCGTCCTCTATAGCTCAACCGCATGTGCCTTGTCGCGTCACGGCCTTCGGGCTCGGCACGGCCGCATGGACATGCTAAGCGGAGATCCGGTCCAGGGTTCCACAAGACGCCAATGGTCGTGCTCGAACAGCTGAGGTTTCGCTTCCCGCGCGCGGTCGCGGTCGTCGAGACGCGCCTTGCGCTGTTGCGCAAGGCGGTCACCTTCGGGCTGGTCGGCGTGCTCAACACCGGCGTCGATTTCGCCGTGTTCTGGATCGGGGCGCAGAAATTCGGGCTGCCGCTCATCGTCGCCAACACGTTGTCCTGGTTCGTCGCGGTGTCGGGCTCCTACGTGATGAACTCGCTGTTCACGTTTGCGGCCGAGTCGGGGCGCAAGCTGGGATGGCGCGCCTATGTGACGTTTCTCGCCTCCGGCATCGTCGGTCTCGTCGCCAACACGACGGCGCTGGTCGTCGTCGCCGACCATTTGGCGCCGCTCGTACTCGCCGATCGGCCCGCCCAGCTCGCAGCCGGCAAGGTGTGCGCCATTGCGGCGAGCTTCGTGGTCAATTTCTCGTTGTCGCATTTCGTGGTTTTTCGCCGGCGGGTCGAGACCGCCGAGGAAGGGCGATAGCGCCGGGCAGCGTGCCCCGCGGCGCGATCACCGGCCGCGCGGCGACCGGCTTGCCCGGCGGTCAAATCCCGGCCGCCAGCTTGTCATAGAGCGGGTTGTCGCGCGCGAACACGTAGTCGAGTTCCGCCACCACGACGGTCTCGGCGCCGTGCTCGCGCAGAAAGAGCGCGAGCGCATGCACGTGCGCGGGCGGGCAGTGCAGGGTCATCATTCCGGAGGAGGTCGGCCCGCCATAGGGCGCGACCACGCCGAAGCGCTCGCGCGTCGCGGCGAGCAGCTTGTCGTCGAGCCCCTTGAAGCGCGTACGCACCTCGCGGAACGCGCGCGCGCGCGAATGCGCGACGATGCGGTCGAACACGAGGCGCGCGGTCGCGCGCGCAGCCTCGGTCCACTCGGCGCCGCGCGCCGCCACCAGGTTCGCCTGCGACCGCAGGATGGTGCCGTCCTCGATCACCTTGAGGCCGTTGGCGGCGAGCGTTGTGCCCGTGGTGGTGATATCGACGATCAGCTCGGCGGTGCCGGCGGCCGGCGCGCCCTCGGTCGCGCCCGAGCTCTCGACGATGCGATAGTCGATCACGCCATGCTTGGCGAAGAAGCCGCGCGTGAGGTTGATGTATTTGGTGGCGACCCGCATGCGGCGGTCGCGCTTGAGGCGGAACGCGGTCGCGACGTCGTCGAGATCCGCCATGTTGCGCACGTCGATCCAGGCCTGCGGCACCGCGACCACCACGTTGGCGAAGCCGAAGCCCAGCCCCTCGAGCAGCACCACCTTGTCGTCGGCGTGCGGAATCATCTCGCGCACCAGGTCTTCGCCGGTGATGCCGAGATGGACGGCGCCCTGGGCGAGCTGACCCGCGATCTCGGCGGCCGAGAGATAGGCGACCTCGATGTCGTCGAGCCCTGCGACCGTGCCGCGATAGTCGCGCGCGCCGCGCGGCTTGACCAGCGCGAGGCCGGCACGCGCGAAGAACGCTTCGGCGTTCTCCTGCAGCCGGCCCTTGGCCGGCACCGCGATGACGAGGCCGGCGGTCATTTGCGGCCTCCCAGCCCGACGAGCCCGTCGATCCACGCCGCGAACCCCACTGCCGGCACCGGCTGCGCGGCGCCGAGCCGGGCGAACAGCCCGTCATAGCGGCCGCCGGCGACGAGTTCGCCCTGCACCTTGCCGCCCGGGTCGTGCAGCTCGAACACCATGCCGGTGTAGTAGTCGAGGCCGCGGCCGAACGCGGTCGAGAAATGGATTCGCTTGAGGTCGATGCCGCGCTTGGCAAGCAGTCCGGCGCGGCTTTCGAACAGGTCGAGCGCAGGCGCGAGCGCGAGCTGCGCCTCGTCGGCGAGCGCGCGCAGCGCGAGGAGCGCCGCATTGGGATCGCCGCTGACGGCGAGGAAGCGCTCGATCACGGCGCGCGTTGCGCCCGGCAGCGCCGAGCCGGCGCCGAGCTCGGCCTGCTCGAGGAAGCGGTCGGCGATCTCGCCGACCGAGCGGCCGCCGACCGCCGTGATGCCGGCGATCGACAACAGGTCGGTGACGAGCGCGCGCGCCGCGCGCGGGTCCGAGTTGGCGAGCGCCGCGAGCACGCCCTGATATTCGGGCTTGCCGTTCGGGCTGCCGAGCACCAGGCGGTCGAGGTCGTGCGCGAGGCTGCTCTTGCGGTTGAAATCCTTGGCGAGCCGGCGTTTCCAGGCGGGCGCGAGGTCGAGCGCGGCGATCAGTGCCGAGAAAAGCGCGACGTCGCCCATGCGGATCGCCGGTGCCGCGAGGCCGTAATGCGCCGTCGCCTCGATCGCGAGGGCAAGCGTCTCGGCGTCCGCCGCCGCCGTGTCGGCGCGGCCGAACGATTCGATGCCGGCCTGCAGGAATTCCGCCGGACCGTCGCCGCGCTGACGGAAGACCGGGCCGAGATAGCAGAATTTCGCCGGCTGGCCCGCCGCCGGCGAGGCGAGATAGTCGCGCGCGACCGGGATCGTCAGGTCCGGACGCAGGCACAGCTCCTCGCCGGTACCGGAATCGGTGATCAAGTACATGCGCCGCCGGATGTCCTCGCCCGAGAGGTCGAGAAACGGCTCGGCCGGCTGCAGGATCGCGGGTGCGGCCGGCGCATAGCCGGCGCGCTCATAGGAGGCGACGAGCGCGGTCGCGCGCAGGTCCTTTGCCTCGCTCATGGGTGGTCCTCGGTTCCCGTCCGGCCCGCAGCCTCGCGGGCGCCCGTGTAGCACGGACTTCTTAAGGTTTTGACGCAGTTCGGCGGCTGGAACTGATGGTGTCCGCCGGTAACGGATTGGCGACGCGCCATCAGGGTTAATGAAAAATCGCGGTGCTCTATTCCCAGGATATCCGGTGGCGGCCGAGCACCTTCCGCACCGCCTCGACCAGGCCTTCCTCCGGCACCGCGAACTGGGCGTCGGCCTGCTTCTGCAGATAGTCGTCGCGGTCCTTGCTCAGGCCCGCGATCTCGGCGCCGAGGATGAGATCCTTGATCTGCACCTCGCCCTTCGCCTTCTCGTCCGAGCCCTGGATGACGACGCACGGCGCGCCCCGCTTGTCGGCATATTTCATCTGTGGACCGAACTTGCCGGCGCCGAGATAGAGCTCGGCGCGCAGGCCGGCGGCGCGCAGCGTCGCCACCATGCGCTGATAGTCGGCGAGCCGCGCCTGGTCGAACACCGTGACGACGACGGGTCCCGGCGCGGGCTTGCTGTCGAGCTTGCCGATCAATGTCAGCGCGGCCTGCAATCGCGACACGCCGATCGAGAATCCCGTCGCCGGTACCGGCTCGCCGCGGAAGCGCGAGACGAGTCCGTCGTAGCGCCCGCCGCCGCCGACCGAGCCGAAGCGCACCGGGCGGCCCTTTTCGTCCTTGGTCTCGATCAGAAGTTCGACCTCGAAGACCGGCCCCGTGTAGTACTCGAGACCGCGGACGACGGATGGATCGATGCGAACGCGGTCGTCATAACCGGATGCGTGCAACAACGATCCGATTGCGCCGAGTTCGGAAAGTCCGTCGCTGCTCTTGTCGCCGCAGGTCTGCAGCAGCTGAGCCACGATCTGCTCGTGGCTGCCGCTCCGCGGCGAGATCGACGCGAGCACGCGATCGATGGCGTCGGGTTGAAGTCCCGCGCCCTTGGTGAAATCGCCCGACTCGTCCTTGCGTCCGGGCCCGAGCAGGAGGCGCACGCCATCCTCGCCGAGACGATCGAGCTTGTCGATCGCCCGCATCACGGTGAGGCGCCGTCCGGCGTTCGCCTCGCCTCCGAGGTTGATCGACTCCAGCACGCCGTCGAGCACCTTGCGATTGTTCACCTTGACGACATAGCTGCCGCGCGGAATGCCCAGCCCCTCCATGGTGTCGGCTGCCATCATGCAGATCTCGGCATCGGCGGCCGGCGATGCGCTGCCGACCGTGTCGGCGTCGAACTGCATGAACTGGCGGAACCGGCCCGGGCCCGGCTTCTCGTTGCGAAACACCCACCCGAAGCGGTAGCTGCGATAGGGTTTCGGCAGCGCGTCGAAATTCTCCGCGACGTAGCGTGCGAGCGGCGCGGTGAGGTCGTAGCGCAGCGAGAGCCACTGCTCGTCGTCGTCCTGGAACGAGAAAACGCCCTCGTTCGGCCGGTCCTGGTCGGGCAGGAACTTGCCGAGCGCGTCGGTATACTCGATCGCCGGCGTTTCGACCGGCTCGAAGCCATAGAGTTCGTACACTTGGCGGATGGTCTCGAGCATGCGCCGCGTCGCCGCGATTTCGGCCGGACTGCGGTCGCCGAGACCGCGCGGCAGACGCGCCTTGAGCTTGTTGGATTTGGCGGATTTGTCGTTCATGTCGTGCTACACCGGACGGGCGGTTGGTAGCAGCCGCACGATTGAGCGGCAAGGTGGGGTGGGAGAAAGAGGCTGGTCATGGCTTTGGCACCGCGTGCAGCAAGCGTTCCCAACGATCTCGAATCCTACTGGATGCCGTTTACGGCCAATCGGGCGTTCAAGAAGGCGCCGCGCCTGATCGCGGGCGCCAAGGACATGCATTACTTCACGACCGACGGCCGCCGGCTGCTCGACGCCGGCGCCGGCATGTGGTGCTGCAATGCGGGCCACAACCGCGACCCGATCGTCGCCGCGATTCAGCATCAGGCTGCCGAACTTGACTATGCGCCGGCGTTCCAGTTCGGCCATCCGAAGGCCTTCGAGCTGGCGAGCCGCGTCTCGGCGCTCGCGCCCGCGGACCTCGACCATGTGTTCTTCTGCAATTCCGGCTCGGAGGCGGTCGACACTGCGCTCAAGATCGCGCTCGCCTATCACGCGGTGCGCGGGGAGGGTGCGCGCACCCGCCTCATCGGCCGCGAGCGCGGCTACCACGGCGTCGGCTTCGGCGGCATCTCGGTCGGCGGCATCGTCAACAACCGCAAGCTTTTTGGCACCCTGCTGGCGGGCGTCGATCACCTGCCGGCGACCTACAATCGCGCCGAGCAGGCCTTCACCAAGGGCGAGCCCGCGTGGGGCGCGCATCTCGCCGACGAACTCGAGCGCGTCGTCGCGCTGCACGATGCCGGCACGATCGCGGCCGTGATCGTCGAGCCGATGGCGGGCTCGACCGGCGTGCTGCCGGCGCCCAAGGGCTATCTGCCGCGCCTGCGCGCGATCTGTGACAAATACGGCATCCTGCTGATCTTCGACGAGGTCATCACCGGCTTCGGCCGGCTCGGCTTCCCGTTCGCGGCCGAGCGGTACGGCGTCGTGCCCGACCTCATCACCTTCGCCAAGGGTGTCACCTCCGGCACGGTGCCGATGGGCGGCGTGATCGTGCGCAAGCCTGTCTACGACGCGTTCATGCGCGGACCCGAGCACGTGGCTGAGCTGTTCCACGGCTATACGTATTCGGCCCACCCGCTCGCCTGCGCGGCCGGGCTCGCGACCCTCGATCTCTATCGGCAGGAGAAGCTGTTCGAGCGCGCCTATCAGATCGAGCAAAAATTCGCCGACGCCGCGATGAGCCTGAAAGGCCTGCCCAACGTGCTCGACATCCGCACCGTCGGCATTACGGCGGGTATCGATCTCGCCTCCAGGCCCGACGCCGTTGGGCAACGTGCCTATGCGGCGATGGAGCGGGCGTTCTACGACCACGACATCGTCTTCCGTGCCACCGGCGAGACCATCGCGGTCACGCCGCCACTCATCATCAGCGAGAGCGAGATCGACGAACTGTTCGACAGGGTCGGCAAGGTGATCCGGGCGGTGCCGTAGTGTATTCCGTCATTGCGAGGGGCGCGCAGCGATCTCGGGTTTACCCGAGATCGGCAACCATAGTGCGCAAGTCGGGCAGGCCCGACTTGCGTGCGACGAAGCAATCTCCACAACGCAGGTATGCGCAAGTGAAGCGGGATTGCATCGCTTCCGCCTACGCGCTCCGCGCTTCGGCGGACTCAAGCCCGTCCGAAGCTCGCGCAGCGAGCGAAGGCGGGTCGCTCGCAATGACATTAAGTTGAGACGATTTCGGGAGCTCCGATTGCCCCAATATCGATTTCACTACGGCTGGGTCGTCGTTGGCGTGACGTTCCTCGCGATGGTGATCAGCGCCGGGGTGCGCGCAACGCCGGGCGTACTCATGGCGCCGCTCGAGAGCGAGTTCGGCTGGTCGCGTGCCACCATCTCGTTTGCGGTCGCGGTCAGCCTGATCGTCTACGGCCTGATCGGCCCGTTCGCGGCCTCCTTCATGGAGCGGTTCGGCCTCCGCCGGACCATGCTGGCCGCGCTCTCGCTGCTCGCCGCCGGCGTGACGCTCACCGTCCTGATGCGCCAATCCTGGCAGTTCGTCCTGCTGTGGGGCGCGTTGGTCGGATCGGGCGCCGGCACGCTCGCCAACGTTCTCGGCGCCGTGGTGGCAGCGCGCTGGTTCACGGCGCGGCGCGGCCTCGTCATCGGGCTGCTCAGCGGCGGCATGGCGGCGGGCCAGCTCATCTTCCTGCCGACCTTTGCGGCGATCACCGCGCATGTCGGTTGGCGCACCACCATGATCGTCGCGGCCACGGCGGCGCTCATCGTGATCCCGATCGTCGCGCTGCTGATGCGCGATCGGCCGGCGGACGTCGGGCTCGCCCCCTATGGCGAGCTCGGCGGCCCGACCGCGGCGGTGCCGGCGCCGCAGGTCAACCCTTTCAGCACTGCGCTGCGCACGCTCGCAGAGGCCGCACGCTCGCGTGCCTTCTGGCTGCTCGCCGGGTCCTTCTTCTGCTGCGGTGCCTCCACCAACGGGCTGATCGCCACCCATCTCATTCCGGCGTGCCTCGACCACGGCATCCCGGAAGTAACCAGCGCCGGGCTGCTCGCCGCCATGGGCATGTTCAACATGGTGGGCACCACCGGCTCGGGCTGGCTGAGCGACCGCGTCGACAACCGCATCCTGCTCGCCGCCTATTACAGCCTGCGCGGGCTGTCGCTGCTCTACCTGCCGTTCTCCTTCGTATCGTTCTATGGCCTTGGCCTGTTCGCGATCTTCTACGGCCTCGACTGGATCGCGACGGTCCCGCCGACCGTGCGCCTCACGGTCACGTCGTTCGGCAAGGAGAGGTCGGGCATCGTCTACGGCTGGATCTTCGCGACACATCAGCTCGGCGCGGCGACGGCGGCCTATGCGGCCGGCCTCATGCGGACGGATCTCGGCAGCTACCTGGAGGCGTTCGTCCTCTCCGGCACGCTGTGCTTCCTGGCCGCCGTGCTGGTCATGTTCATCGGCGTCGATTCGGGCAAGCGGATGCCGGCCGCGCAGGCGGCGTAAGCCGCGTACCCGTAGCCCGGATGGAGCGAAGCGAAATCCGGGATGGGCTGTCCCGCATTCCGCTTCGCTCCATGCGGGCTACGACCACGACTACGACTTCGGCCGCACGATCGCCCAGCCGAACGTCATCTCGCCGTTGCCCCAACGCATCGGCAGGGTGAGCGGCGGCTGCACCTCGGCGTCGGGCGCGAGCGGCGCATAGCTCTCCGGCACCCTGCCACGGTCGCCGTCGCTCCATATCACCACGGCGCCGCGCCGCCTGAGATCGGCGAGATCGATCCAGGGCGTGCGCTCGGGCTTGCCGTCGATCAGCGTGCGCGGGCGCTCGGCCGAGTAGCGGCTGATATTGCCGCCGAGCCACATGCTGCCGATCACATAGGCGACCGGCTGGCCGGTCTCGGCGCGAAAGCGAGTCGAGATCTCCGCGCCGAGCCGGTCGCCGGGGAAGAGCGAGGCGCGGTAGCGGTGGTCGAAGAACGGCAGCGCGCCGTATTGGACCACGAAGGCGACCGCATAGAGCGCCGTCACGATGCTCCAGGCAAGCGCGATGCGCGAGAGTCGCGCCCGCGCCAGCGCAGGTCCGATCGTGATCACGACCCAGAGGCCGAGGAAGAGCCAGAGCGGATAGCCCCACATGGTGATCAGTCCGCGGCCGCTGATGACGGCGCCGACGATCAGCAGCGCGGCCGGACCGAAGGCGAGCAGGGTGACGATCCGGCGGTCGAAGGCCGCGATCGTCGTCGCCGCGGCGGGGGCCCGCGGCTGCACCAGCGGCAGGGCGATCAGCCCTGACGGCAGCAGCCAGAAGATCTGGCCGACGAGGAACGCGAGCGGATGGATCAGATGGTCGAGCAGGCCGCGCACCGGCGCGGCGCGCGCCTCGGCATATTTGAAAGGAAGGAAATCGTTCTGGATCAGCCAGACCAGATGCGGCAGCGCCACGACCAGCGCGACCGCGACCGCCACATAGGGTCCTGGCGTGCGAAGCGCCGGGCGCGCGTCGCGGTCGAACAGCAGAAACAGCGCGAGCGGGGCCGCCAGCACCACGACGAAATACTTCGCCCACAACGCCAGCCCGCCCGCGAGCCCGAGCAGGCACCAGTCGCGCAGCCGCCCGCCGCGCAGCGCGCCATGGAAGGCAAGGCCGGCGAGCGCCCAGAACGGGAGCTGGATCACGTCGTGATTGAACTTGGGCGCGGTGAAATTGAAATAGTGCAGGCCGTCGACGATCAGCACGGCGGCGAGCGCACCGGCGGTGCCGACGAGCCGCCGCGCCAGAACCCATACCAGCGCAAGGGCGGCGAGCACCGTGACCTGGGCAATCAGGTAGTAGACCGCGTCGACCCCGACCAGCCGATAAGCGATCTCGATCAGCCACCAGGGAAGCGGCGGCAGCTTGTCGTAGCCGAGTTGCCATTCCCGGCCATAGGTCAGCGCCTCGATCAGGTCGAGCGGCAGGTTGGGGTAAAACGCGCTTGGCAGCGCGGTCCACAGCACGGCATGCAGCAGCGCAAAGGCCGCAAAGCCCGCGCGCGGCCGGTGCTCCAGGCGGTCAAGCAGGCCCGAGATCATCGCCAGGCGGGCCCGGCCGGCATGCCGGGGCGGCTCGCGCGGGTCGTTACGGTCATCCTGCGCCCGATCATTCGCCGCCATGATGCTTGCTTTGGCTTGCACCGCCATGTGAAGGTGTGGGGCGCCCAAGGTCAAGCGAGCGGTGTCCGCGGAGGGGCGGGGCGCCGGGACGCGCGGGGGGGAATTGCGGATGGGTGTCACCGCGCTTGCGTCGCGGCCGGTCGAACGTAAACATGCGGCGGTGGCCGGGCGAATCGCCGTGGGCAGGGGTGTGCCCGACACTCGCCATGGGGAGCTGCTGATGGGACGCCTCAGCGCCATCTTCGTCACCATTTGCATGATTCTGATCGCGGGGGCGATCGGAGCCGTGCTTTACCTCCAATTCGGCTTAAGCGGACCCGAGGCCGCGATCATCACGCTCGTCGCGCTGACCAGCCTTGCGCTCGTCAATGCGGTGACGACACGTCAGCCCGGCAGCGACGACGTCGTGCGGCAGCTTTCCGAATTGTCGCGCGTCAGCATCGAGGCGCACCGCCAGCTGGGGGAACTGAGCCGACGGGTGTCGGCCATCGAGGGCAAGACGCAGGCGGCGGTCGAGACCACGCTCGCGGCGACGCAGCCGATCAAAACGGAGATCGGCGAGGTCGGCGGATTGATCAAGCAGATCGCCGAAGCGGTTGCGGCCCACGATACCCAGTTGCGCGTGCTGACGCCGAGCGCTGGCGCGTCCGCCGCGGTGCCACCGGAGGTGCCGCCGGTAACGCAAACGCCGCCTGCGGTTCCGGCAGCACCGCTGGCCGAAACCGCAGCGGCGAGGCCCCAGCCCAGGCCGCACGATGCCAAGCCTTCCGAATCCAAGCCATACGGATTCCGGCTTTTTGGATCCAGGTCCGACGAATCGAAGCCGGCCGAATTCAAGCCGTCGGCCGACAGGCTGCCGGACCTCAAGCCGGCCACCATGGGATCGCCTCCAGAGCTCAAGCCGTCCGAGCCGCTTGAGATCAAGACCGTCGAGACCAAGTCGCCCGAGTCCAAGTCGCCCGAGTCCAAGTCGCTCGGGTCCAAGTCGCTCGGGTCCAACCCACCTGAGTCCAAGGCGCCCGAGTTCAGGCCGCTCGAGCCAAAGCCCGTCGAGGCGAGGCTGGATGACGGGTCGGACGTCGGACCGCCCGAGGCCAAGCCGATCGAGACGCAGGCCGCGCCGCCTGTTACGGGGGAGCCGGCACCGTCGGCGCCCAAGCTCCCCAAGGCGGTGCCGCTCGGGTCCATCGACGCCAAGGCGACCGAGCCGAAGCCGTTCGAGGCGGCGCCGGCCGAGTCCCGCGCGTACGAACCTCGGCCGACCCAGACGCCCCCCGTCGACGCGGTCGCGGGCCGCCCGTCTGGCGGTCGCTTCAAGGACATGGATTCCGCCACGATCGCCCAGATGGTCCGCGAGGCGGTCGACGCCAATCGCGTCGACCTCTTTCTCCAGCCGATCGTGACGTTGCCGCAGCGCAAGGTGCGCTACTACGAGGCGGTGGCGCGGCTGCGCGCCGGCGACGGCGAGCAGTTCATGGCGGCCGACTTCCTCCCGCATGCGGAGGCGGCCGGCCTGACGCCCAGGATCGACAATCTGATGCTCCAGCGCTGCGTGCAGGTGGTGCGCCGCCTGCTGGCGAAGAACCGCGAAATCGGGCTGTTCTGCAACATCTCGACCTCGACCCTGGTCGACGCGGCGACGTCCCAGCAGTTCACCGAGTTCATGGAAGCCAACAAGGCGATCGCGCCCGCGCTGGTATTCGAGTTCACCCAGGCGGCGTTGCGCGCGATGGGGCCGATCGAGAACGAGAGCCTCGCGGCGCTCGCCCAGCTCGGCTATCGGTTCTCCCTCGACAACGTCACCGATCTGCGCATCGAGCCGCGCGATCTCGCCGAGCGCGGCTTCCGCTTCGTCAAGGTGCAGGCCGGCCTGCTGCTCAACCGCGCAGGTGCGGTCACCGACATCCATCCGCAGGATTTCGCCGGCCTGCTGTCGCGCTTCGGCGTCGAACTGGTCGCCGCCAAGATCGAAAGCGAATCGGCGGTCGTCGACCTGCTCGATTACGACGTGAAATTCGGCCAGGGCTTCCTGTTCTCGCCGCCGCGGCCGGTGCGCCCGGAGGTCATGCAGGGGATCAGCAGCGACGTCGTGGCGCGCGAAGGCGGCGATGGGGCGCCGCCCGCCCCGCCTGCCGGCGCTTCGTCGTCCTCGACCCGGATGTCGTCGCTCGCCCAGCTCGCACGCGGCGTCGTCGCGCGCAGCTGAGCCGGAACGCGCGCCGATCGCCCTCAAATCCCTAGCCGACATCCGCCGATCGCGATCCAATGCCGTCGGTGCCGGACACGGCACTGACAAGCGAATTCCGGGGGAGGGGCGCCAATGAAATTCAGGCTGCGCAATGTTGCTCTGTGGGTAATTGTCGTTCTGTCGTTGCTTGCGCTGTTCACGCTGTTCCAGGATCCGGCGCAGCGCTCGCCCGCCCGCACGGAAATCTCGTTCTCGCAGCTGCTCAACGATGCCGATGCGGGCAAAATCGGCGCGGCCACGATTCAAGAGTCGGAAATCGGCCTGATCTACAAGGACGGCCGCCGTTTCACTACCTACGCGCCCAACGAGCCCGGCCTGGCGCAGCGCCTGCACGCCAAAGGCGTGATCGTCTCGGCGCGGCCCAAGGACGAGCCGCCGTGGGCCGTCAGCCTCCTGATTTCGTGGCTGCCCTTCATCGCGCTGATCGGCGTATGGATATATCTGAGCAACCGGATGCGTGCCGGCAGCCGGGCGTCCAACTATGGCACGGCAGCGGCAGTATCGGGCAAAGCGCTCAACGATCCGCTGTATTGGCATGGCCGCACGGAAGAAGCGCGCGCCCTGTCGGCGCAATTGAGCGATGATGAATCCAAGCGGCGGATGGTTGAAATCATCCACGGCTACGAGTATCTGGCGGCGAGGGCCGAAGAGCGACAGCGTGGCTCCCAGCAACCTTGATGAAAGCCCGCGAATCGTCCTCGATGACCGCTCCGCCCCCCTTCCTCGAGCGCTTCTCGACGCTTGTGCCCGACTATGACGTCGTTTTCTCCGACGTCTGGGGCGTGGTTCACAACGGCGTCGCAGCCTTCGTGGACGCCTGCGAGGCGCTGGCGCGCTTTCGCGCCGGCGGCGGCACGGTGCTGCTGATCACCAATGCGCCGCGCCCGGCCGGAGTGGTGGTGCGGCTGCTCGACGGTCTCAAGGTGCCGCATGCCGCCTATGACGGGATCGTCAGCTCGGGCGACGTGACGCAGGACGTGATCCTGGAGCGGCGCCACCAGCGCGTATTCCACATTGGGCCGGAGCGCGACCACTCGACTTTCGCGGAGCTCGACATCGCATTTGCGCCGGCTGACAGCGCCGACTACGTCGTGTGCACTGGACTCTACGATGATGAGAGTGAAACGCCGGAGCATTACCGCGGACTGCTGGAGGATCTGCGGCGGCGCGACCTTTTCATGGTCTGCGCCAATCCCGACCTCGTGGTCGAGCGTGGCGAGCGCCTGATCTACTGCGCGGGCGCGGTCGCCGATCTCTATGCGTCGCTCGGCGGCAAGGTGTTCTATGCCGGAAAGCCGCATCGGCCGATCTACGAGGCGGCGCTCGCCAAGTCGGCCAAGGTGCGCGGCGAGGGGACGCCGCTCGGGCGCGTGCTGGCGATCGGCGACTCGGTGCGCACCGATCTGGCCGGCGCGGCGGCGTTCGGGATCGATTGCCTGTTCGTGACCGCCGGCATTCATGCCGAGGAGTTGGGCGGGAGGGAAAATCCCGACGCGGCGCTGCTCTACGCGAAATTTGCCGACGCGCAGGTGTTTCCAAAGGCCGTGATGCGCCGGCTGGTGTGGTGAGCGCCAAGGCGCGTCGCTCAGCTGGGAAAAACCGCTGGGATCTTGCTCTGCAGGGTGTGGGCGTTGAACGGCTTGACGATGTAGTTGTTGACGCTCGCCTTCTTGGCCGCGATCACGTTCTCGGTCTTGGACTCGGCGGTCACCATGATGAAGGGCGTCTTCGGGTCGGCACGCACTTCCTCGAGCAGTTCGTAGCCCGTCATCGGCTCCATGTTCCAGTCGGAACGGTCGGCGTGGCCCGTGCGGCCGTTCGCTTGACTTCTCCCGATCCTAAACGGCACGGTCGGGTCCGATCCCAAGCCGCCCGGCCTCCGTGACTGCCGATCAGGACTGACCGATTATGACTGACCGATCGCCGGGAGAGCCGGCCTTCACGGTTGTGCGTGACGATCTGGCGCGCACCGCGCCTGAGAGCCCGGCGCTGAACGGCGCCGTGATCGCGATCGGCAATTTCGAAGGGGTCCATCGCGGCCACCGCGCCGTGATCGCGGTTGCGCTGGAACGTGCCCGCGCCCTCGGCCGGCCGGCCGTGGTGCTGACCTTCGAGCCGCATCCACGCGCCGTGTTTCGGCCCGAGGAGCCGGTTTTCCGGCTGACGGACGAGGCCGCGAAGCTGCGCCTGCTCGCGCGGACTGGCCTCGACGGCGCGATCGTCATGCGGTTCGACCCTGCGCTCGCGGCATTGTCGGCCGAGGATTTCGTGCGCCGCATCCTGGTCGAGCGCTTCGCGGTCGCGGGCGTCGTGATCGGATTCGATTTCCACTTCGGACGCGGCCGCGCCGGCTCGCCGGCGTTCCTCGCCGCCGCCGGAGCGAGCCACGGCTTCTCGGTCGACATCGTCCCGCCGTTCGCGGACGGCGGCCAGCGCATCTCCTCGGGCGCGGTCCGCACCGCGCTCGCGGCCGGCCACGTGCAGGCGGCCGCCGAGCTGCTCGGCTACCCGTGGTTCGTCACCGGCGAGGTGGTGCACGGCGACAAGCGCGGGCGCGAGCTCGGCTTTCCGACCGCCAATCTGCGGCTCGATCCCGCCTGTGCGCTCAAACATGGCATCTACGCGGTTCGGGTCGGGATCGGGGGCAAGCGCTACGACGGGGTCGCGAACTTCGGCCGCCGGCCGATGTTCGATACCGGCGCGGTGCTGCTCGAGGTCTTTCTGTTCGACTTCGCGGGCGACATCTACGGTGCGACCCTCGACGTCGCGTTCGTCCATTGGATACGGCCGGAGCTCGCCTTCGACACGGTCGACGACCTGGTCCGCCGCATGGACGAGGATTGCGGCCTCGCCCGCGCCGCGCTTGCCCGGGCGCCCGATGCCTTTCCGCCCATCGGGCCGCCGTGACGGCCACCGGACGGCCCGGCAGCGCGGCGCAGGGCTCCGCACACTGGCGGATCGTGCGCAAACCTGCTAAAACGCCCGCCATGATGGCGTGCGTCTCAATCGCTTCGGTCATCGGGTCGGCCGCTCGGCGGATTATCGGCCCGGCTTCCGCTTGACCGTCGGGTCGGCGGAAGACCGGGATCCCCGAGCACCCTTCGCCACCACATCCTGGATACCGCCGTCATGACCGACGCCGATCGCGACTACAGCGAGACTCTGTTCCTACCCAAGACCGACTTTCCCATGCGCGCCGGGCTGCCGCAGAAGGAGCCCGAGATCCTCAAGCGCTGGGAGAAGCTTGACCTCTACGCGCGGCTGCGCGCCGCCGCCAAGGGCCGGCCGAAGTTCATCCTGCATGACGGCCCCCCCTACGCCAACGGCAACATCCATATCGGCCACGCGCTCAACAAGATCCTCAAGGACGTGGTCACGCGCTCCCAGCAGATGATGGGCTACGACTCGAACTACGTGCCCGGCTGGGACTGCCATGGCCTGCCGATCGAATGGAAGATCGAGGAAGAGAACTACCGCGCCAAGGGCAGGCCCAAGCCGGACCTCGCCGATCCGGCCGCGCTGGTGGAATTCCGCAAGGAGTGCCGTGCGTTTGCGGCGCACTGGATCGACGTGCAGCGCGAGGAGTTCAAACGCCTCGGCGTCGAGGGCGACTGGGCGCATCCCTACACCACGATGGCGTTCGCCGCCGAGGCGCAGATCGCGCGCGAGCTGATGAAGTTCGCGCAGAACGGCACGCTCTATCGCGGCTCCAAGCCCGTGATGTGGTCGGTGGTCGAGAAGACCGCGCTCGCCGAGGCCGAGGTCGAGTACGAGGACTACACGTCGGACATGGTGTGGGTGAAGTTTCCGGT
>Ga0126384_10000314_pt1 | contig 25919 bp, 20 predicted proteins | sample PanSoiMetPlot_36_FD_92543 | JGI IMG/M metagenome (GOLD analysis project Ga0126384, IMG submission 92543) | Tropical forest soil microbial communities from Panama - MetaG Plot_36 | ecosystem: Environmental > Terrestrial > Soil > Tropical forest > Bulk soil | place: Panama | collected 2016-02-17 | reverse complement strand
CGACGCGACTTCAAGTAGGCCGGCCACTCTGCGCGCGCGTCGAAAGCTCCACGCCATCGCGGCGATCAGCGCCACCAGCGTTGTAAGGGAGAGCAAAGCGCCGATCGCGATTGCTCGCGGCACGGGGTAACTGAACACTACTTGGTGCTGGCCGGCGGCGAGGAGCAAGCCTCTGACGAGGTAGTTGGCGCGATGGATCGGCGCCTCCACCCCATCTATTCGGGCCACCCAGCCGTCGAAAAAGGCGTCGCTGAGCACCAACGCGCCAGCCGATTGGAGTCGGGTACGGATGACGACATTTTCGGGACGGTAGGAAATGACTTCTGCGGTTCCGCTGGCGCTTTCGAAGCCGCTCCGCGGCGCGGACTCAAAAACAGCAACCCGACCGGAGAGCACATCCGGTTCTGAAATCGCCCGACGCGCCTCCTCGCGCGAGGACGCAAATCGAGGCACGGCGATGAATGCGCGAGGAATGCCTCTTGGAATGCGCGCAAGATACAGCTCGTAATTGTCGAGCTTGGCGACAATGTCTTCAGGCCGGTGCTCTTGCTCGACCCGGTTCAGGTCGCCGACCTCGAATCGAGCGTTGAACAAGGCAGACCAGTAGACGCGCCACCCGGCACCTCCATCGTGATGCAACAATTCCTGGTACCGGTCGGAGACGGCAGGCAGGTAGGGGCTCACGCTCTCCACCTGATACAAACCTGAGAAATCCGCGGCGAGCGCCTGATGGTCCCACTCGGCAGCGCCGCGATAGCTCGCGCCCGCCAATGCCTCCACGTCTGGGTGGTATGCCATTCCGTAGCCGGCGTAGGATCCCACGCGGAAGTGACCTGGATGCTTTTCGCCGAGGGCGTCGAGCGCCTCGGCGGTCAGACTTCGTCCGGCGGCGCCGTCGCGGTCCCCGCTGCACATCGCCACGGCCCTCGAATTGACGGAGCCCAGATCGATCAAGAACGCACCCGCGAGGAACACCGGAATCAGCGGCGCGATCGCAAGCGTCGTACGCGTTGCGAGCAACAAAAGCCCACTCGCCATTGCTGCCAGGGCGCCCGCGCGGAGAAGCACTTCACCGAGCTGGGAAGCATACTGCTGGCCGAGCTCCAGGAGACGCATATTCCCGTCGCCGCTGATTCGGAGCGCCAGGGTGCCAAACGGGTCGCGCAGCAGCGCGACCAGACCCGCCGACGCGAGCACCGTCGCTCCCGCGCCGGCGGCCATCTTCCATGCTTTCGACGGGCGATCGAGCGCGGCCGAAACACCAAGCCCAGCGAGAACGGCAAAAAGCGTTGCGGAATAGTTCATCGCCTTTTCCGGATATCGAAAGGCGCGCCACAGAGGCAGGAACCGGTAAAACAGACCATACAAGCCGGCGTGACTGCCGAGGGCGAGCCAGAGAAAGACAACGCCGATTGCGAGAAGGCCGATGGCGGCTTTTCGGCGCGGGCCGCTCGTCAGAGCAATCGCCCAGGTGGCGCCGAGCGCCCCAAGAATGCCGAGATAGACGTTGGGATACCACGGTGCTTTGCCGCCGTAGCCCATCAGTTGCAGCAGCTGTGGACCGCCACCAACGTGAAATGGCCGGTAACGCAGAATGTCTCCCAGCAGGAGCTCGGGTAGTCGCAGCCACGGCAATGACCACACAACCGCCTCTTCGTATGGAAAACCCTGCGCACGCCGCAGCTCGTGGAGAACAGAAACCGTTGGCAGCAGCTGAACGGAGGAGAGCAAAAAGCCGATCGCGCCGGAGATCGCGACCGTCGCCAACCCCAGAGGGAGGCGACTGCCAAAGGCAATCAGCAATGGCAGCGATGCGAGGGCATAGAAATAGCAGCCCTGAAAATCACCGGCCAAAACTGTAAATGCGAGCGCGCAGCCCGCGGCCGCAAAACCCCAGGGACGCCGGCCAACCGAAGCGGCATGGAGCGAGGCGAGCCAGGCGGGAAATGCGCAAGCGCCGCACAGGAAGGTGAGGTTGTTCAAGCTCGACAGCAGCGTTCCCGAAGCGGCGAATGCGATACCGGCGCAGGCAGCCCCCGCCGGCCCGGCGCCAAGCCGCCGTGCGAGCCAGTAGGTGCCGCACTGGCCGATCAGGACGCAGCTCATCAGCGACCAGGTGAGCGCTGATTCAGGAGAGAGCGCGAAGGACCAGAGCGTGAACGGATGAAACACGGCCGTCACCGCGTTGGCGACGAATGGCGTGCCCAGACCGTCGAAGGGATACCAGAGCGGTAGCTCACCGGCCCTGAGGCGCTCGGCCAAGAATTCTTTGATCGGCAGGTGCATGCGCCCGGCATCGAGGCAGTAAACGATATCGCCCCAAAAGAGCAGTCGCGTGAAACAGAAGAGAAACACCGCTCCCGCGCTTGCGCCGAGCGCCACCGCATCCCGCCTGGGGCCGATGTTGGAAAGGGTCAAGGCTGATTCTTCGGGCAACGAGCAACCAGCGCTGCGGTAAGCTCTTGGGCGCGATCGCGGTTCGCCACCTCCCACGCTCTGTCGCACTGGCCGCTTTGAGCAAGGCAGTCAACCAGGCCTCGCCGAATTCGAGAATCGCCTGGATCGAGTGCGAGCGCCTCTTCATAAGCACCCGCCGCGCTGGCGAAGTTTGTTTGCCTTGCAAGCGCCTGGCCGAGCGCCCCCATCACGCCGGCAGTGTGCAATCCGCCCTGGCGCGCCTGATTCAGCAAGGGTATCGCGCCGGCTGAATCTCCTTGGCGCAATAGAATTAGCGCGAGGTTGTAGCTCGCTTGCAGGCGTGCCTGATCCAGCGTCAGAGCGCGCTGGTAGGCCTCGCGCGCCTGCGGAAATTGCTCCGCGCCCTGATACGCGACGCCGAGGTTGTAAAAGCTCTCATTCTCAAGCGGAGCCAGCGCTGCGGACCTGGCCAGAAGGGGCACCGCCGGCGCGAACTGACCCTGGTCCGCCAAGCTCATTCCGGCAATGTGCAGGCACCGGGCTTCGTGCCGGTCGATTTGACGCGACACTGGACTAGGTATGAAAGTCGCAATTGATATCGCGGCCATCGTGGTGCCGCTTGCCAGAAGCGCTGGCCGGCGGTGTTGCCGCAACCAATCGAACTCGAGCGTTGTGAACCGTGCGCTGAACAGCGCCAAGAGAGGAATGAGCGGCACGCGGTAACGGTCGAAGACGAAGAACGCGACGACGGTTAGGGCGTAGAGTCCGCCGAAGACGGCTGGGAATACCGCTCGCGGATCCTCGCGAGCCGACAGGAATGCGGCGACGAGCGCCGGTCCAATGAGAAACCCAAAGCTCAAGAATGCAATCCAAAGCGTCGGCGCGAAATAGCTGCGGATGCAGGAAAAACTGTAATTGTCCGGTATCTCGTAGGAATGAAAAACCAACCATGCCTTGAGGAAGAACAACCTGAACGCGGAAAGCGGTTGCTCGCGCCAAAACCTCAGCCCTTCGCTCAACCAGTAGCTTGAGACCTCGCGCCGGCTCATCGAGTGTCCGGTGCGGCGCTCAGCTTCCCTCTGAAAATCGATCTCCTCCCACTTCGGACCGGCCCTCACGAAAGGCGGATTCCGGTAATCGCCGGTCGATCCGGGATTGTTCCCGATGTAGAAGTTTGGGCCACCGTGGCTGGTGGTAAGCACCAGCTCGCCCGAGGCGGCCAAGTTGTGCGCTGTCGACAGCGCAACCGGCACGCCGACGCCCAAAGCGATCATCCCCGCGCGAAGAAACTGCTCGCGCCGCTCTCGATGTCGAAGCGCCCAGAACGGCCAGGCGATTACCGCCGGGATCAGCAAAAGGAAATTCCCACGAAGCAGCGCCAAGAGGCCGAGCGCGCCGCCGGTCGCAATCCAGCTTCGCCATCGCGTGGAATCGAGAGCGGTCACTGCGAAGTAGCAGCAGCAAGTCGTCAGCAGTAAGACCAGGCCCTCTTTGAGCAGAAACGCGAAGTGAAAGTAAAACGGTCCATAGAGCGCGAGCAGCCCCGCTGCTAGAAATCCTTCCCTCCATCCGAACAAGCGCCTCCCCAGGCGAAACGCGATCTCAATAGTCAACACGCCCAAGGCGGCCTGCACCAACCTCGCTGCGAGCAGCGAATCCCCGGTCAGGCGAAAGACAACCGCCAGGAAGTACGCCTGAAGGGGATCGAAAAAGAAGGCCTCCTTGCCAATCCAGGCGCCAGCGGCGATTGCCTTTGCCCATTGGATGTACATCTCCTCGTCGAGGATGGGGAAAGCTCCAAAAGGACTTCGATGGATCTCCAGCGTCACGCCGAAAGCCACGACAGCCGCAAGAAGCAGCAGCAGCGCATGCGCAAGTCGAGTCGTTCGCGCCGAAATCATTGCAGAACACAGAGCTCGCCTGAGCTCACCGTCAATGGCCGTTCGCCGACTTCGCGTCGATCTCTTCTCGGTCCGACAATCCGTGCTTGGCCAGGCGATACCGGAATGACCGGAAGGTGAGACCGAGCAGATCGGCTGCCCGGGTTTTCACCCCGCCCGCCTTTTCCAGCGCGGCGAGAAGGTGTCTTCGTTCCGCTTCGTCCAGGTGGCGCTCGAGCGAGAACCCCGGAGCCAGCATGACCTCGGCCACCGAGGAGTTCGCCTCAGGCTCGCCGCGCAGCGAGGCCGGCAAAGTGCTGGGTTGGAGCAGGTCTCCCTCGGAAAGCGTCGCGGCGCGCTCGACGATGTTTTGCAATTGTCTCACGTTGCCGGGGAAGGAATAATTCTCCAAAAGCTGCAGCGCCTCGGGCGAGAATCTCAGATTGGCTCGACCGAGCTCCTCTCTCATCTGCTCGAGGAAGAAATTGGCCAAGACGCGGATGTCGCCGGGGCGCTCGCGCAGCGGCGGCAGCTCGATGCCGATCACATTCAAGCGATAGAAGAGATCCTGCCGGAACCGGCCGCTCATCACCTCGCCTTCCAGCCGTTTGTTGGTCGCGGCAAGGATTCGCGCTTCGAATGGAATCTCTTCCGTGCTGCCAACCGGCTTCACCTTGCGCTCTTGAAGCACGCGCAAAAGCTTGACCTGGGTCGGCAGGGGCATCTCGCCGATTTCGTCCAAGAACACGGTGCCTTCGCCGGCGGAAACCAACAGACCGGGGCGATTCGACAGCGCGCCGGTAAAGGCGCCCTTCAAGTGCCCGAACAACTCGCTTTCCAGCACGCCCTCCGCCAGGGCGGCGCAATTGATCGGCAGGAACGGTTGGCCTGCCCGCGAGCTTTTCCAATGTATCGCGCGGGCGACCAATTCCTTGCCGGTACCGCTCTCGCCGGTGATCAACACGGTGGAGCGCGAGGGAGCGACTCGCTCCACCAGACTCCACACCTGCTGCATCGCCGCGCTTTGGCCGATCCAGAAGTTGCCGGTGCCCGGAATCAAGGAGCTTCGCAGCTGTTTGTTCTCGCGAAGCAGTTCCCGTTTCTCGAGCGCCTTTTCGACCAGCAGCTTCAGCTCTTCATTGTCGAACGGTTTGCAAATGTAATCGTAGGCGCCTTCGCGCATCGCTGCTACCGCGGCGGAGGGTGTGCCGAAGGCGGTAATCAGGATGACTTCGGGGGAAGCGGGGTATCCGCGAGCGGCTTTGAGAACTGAGAGGCCGCTTTCGTGACCCAGCTTCATGTCTGAGATTACCAGGTCGATCCGATTCCCCTCGAGGACGGATATCGCATCTTTTACGTTGGCTGCGGTGGCGACCTGATGTCCGGCCCGCGTGAGCAACACGTCCAAATACTCACGCATCGACAGTTCGTCATCGACCACCAGGATTTGCAATGGCCGCCCCGCTCGAGATTGGGAATGCTACCACGAATTCTGTTCCGCTTTCCGGCGCGGAGGACACCCGAATCATCCCGCCGTGCGCCTGCACGATCGAGTGGGCGATCGACAGTCCCAGCCCACTGCCCCCGTCGCGGGTAGTGAAAAATGGGTCGAAAATGCAACCCAGATGGGCTTCCGGAATGCTTCCCGCGGAATCCCACACCCGGACAACCGGTCCGGCTTCGGTCTGCTCAAGGAACACTCGCACCTTTCCACCCTGTCCGACCGCGGTGCACGCATTTCGAAGGAGATTGAGCACCACCTGCCGGATCTGGTCCGGATCGAATTTCGCCGAAACATCGGACAAGGCCACTTCCAGATCGAGGCCTGCGGCGAGCGGGTCGGCACGGAGCAGGTCAACCGTTTCCGAAACCAGCTGAGTGAGGGAGTACTCGCGAAATACGGGAGGCGGCGGCCTGGCAAAATGCAAGAAATCTTCGAGCAGGGTGGTGAGGCGGTCCGACTCGCGGATCAGAATCTTTGCCAACCGCCAGGATTGTTCGTGCTCGCCCGCCTCAGCCGCTAGCAATTGGGCCGAGCCGCGCATCGAAGCGAGCGGGTTGTGGATTTCATGGGCCAATTGGGCGGCCAAAGTCCCCAGCGCGGCGAGATGGTCGATGCGGCGCAGCTGGTCCTCCATCTGGCGCAGATCGGTCAGATCCTGAAAGATGATCAGCAGAGAATCTTCTTTCCCTTCCAGCCGCGTCGCGTTCAGGCCGAGCACGCGCCGGCCGTTTTCAGTGGCCACCGCGATCTCGCTCCGCCTGGCTCCCGGGGCGAGCTTGGTCACGCCCGGGATCAATGCATCCACGTTGTCTGGCGTGGAGCCGTCGCGATCAGCCCCGAGGATCGATGCCGCCGCGCGATTGATAAAAGTGATTGTTCCGTCGGCCATGCAGGTGATCAACCCCGAGGGCATTGCCGCCAGGATCTGTCGCTGGAGCCGAGCCAGCTTCTGCAGATCGGCTTCGCGGACCGAGAGCTTGCCTCCCGCCGCGCGAAGCTGTCGGCTCAAGTAGCTGGCCAGCGCAGCGATCAGGAATTGCGCGAGCCCATTGCTCACCAAAAGGAAGACAAAACGGTCAATCGATGTCTCGACGCTGTCCAACGCCGGCCGCACCAGCACGTTCTGCCGGATCAGCAGAGCAAGCGCGGCGAACGATGCGGACGAGGCAACGGCGGCAATAAACGGACCGGGCGGCTCTAGGAGTATCGAGGAGGCGATCACCGCCATCGAATAGGTGAACGTGAAGGGCGACTCGGTTCCGCCGGTGATGTAGACCAGACTGGAGGCGAGCAGGATGTCGCCCAGCACCTGGAAATAAGCGGCGCCCTTCCCTACTTTTCCCCCCCGCAAGATCAGTCCAAAAATCACCGTGAGCAGGTACACCGATCCGATGAGAACAAAAGGAAAGGTGTTTTGTCGGACCAGCTCGTCGGTCGCGGGTTGGGAAAAGAGGCGGACCGCGAAGGCGCTCAACAGCAGCGTGGTGGTCACCGTGCGAAACACGGTGAGCCAGACCAGTTTCACGCCTAACTCCGAGGCGTGCAGAATGCGGAGCCTGTCCGCCACCCCCGAAAGCTTATTTAATCGCACCGGCGATGGTGAAGATCGGAAGGTACATCGCGATCAAAAATCCGCCCACCACTCCTCCGAGGAAGACCATCAGGATCGGCTCGATCATCGCGGTGAGCCCGGCGATCGCCGTATCCACCTCGTCGTCGTAGAAGTCGGCGATCTTGTTGAGCATGGTGTCCATTGCGCCGGTCGCCTCTCCCACGCCGATCATCTGTACCACCATTGCCGGGAACACTTTCGTTTCGAGCAGCGGACCGGCGATGTTTTTTCCTTCGGAGATTTTGCTGCGCACGTAGTAAATGCCGTCCTCGATGGTGCGGTTGCCTGCGGTTTTGGCAGTGACGTCGAGCGCATCGAGGATGGGAACACCGGAGCTGATCATCGTGCCCAAGGTTCGCGTAAATCTTGCTACCGCCACTTTTCGAATCACCACTCCGATCACCGGGACCTTGAGTACCGTCTTGTCGACGATCCGGCGCCCTGTTTTGTTCCGATAAATCATCACTGCAGTGGTAATCACTGCGGCAATGGCTCCGATCAGGTACAGGATGTTTTTACGAAGCCACTCGGACAAATCGACGACAAATTGCGTCGGGCCGGGCAGCTGCTGGCCGAAGTCGGCGAACATTTTGGCGAACACCGGGGTGACCTTGATCAACAATATCGCAGTGACGCCGATGGCGACGATGATCACGATCACCGGATACACCATTGCGCCTTTGACTTTGCGCTTCAGCTTCTCCGCTTTTTCGCGGTAGACGGCCAGTCGGTTGAGGATGGTGTCAAGAATACCGCCCACCTCGCCCGCCGCGCAGAGCTGGACGTAAAGCTCATCGAAAACCTTCGGGTGGTCCTTGAGCGCGTCGGCGAAGGTGGAGCCGGACTCGACTTTCGTTTTGATCGCGAAGACGACTCTCTTGAATGCACCCTTGTCCATCTGCGTGCCGAGAATGTCCAGGCATTGCACCAAGGGAAGGCCGGCGTCGATCATCGTCGCAAATTGCCGGGTGAAGACGAGCAGGTCTTTGCCGCTCACGCCCCCAATCCCAGGCAAGCTGAAGCTGATCTCGAGGGGCTTTTTCTTTACCTTTTCCGGGCTGAGGCCGAGCGAGCGCAGCCGGCTGTGGACGGCATCCGCGTCCGCAGCTTCCATCTCGCCCTTCTTGACCTCGCCCGCTTTGGTCCTGGCTTCCCACTGCCAGATGGAAACGGATTTCTTTTGCGGCGTAACTCGTTGTGCCGCGGTGGTCGCCGGAGCAGCCATTTAGATACGTCCTCCCTGAATCACCATCTCACCTACCTCCTGTTGCTCCTGCGGGACGCGGTTGATTCGGAAGCCCCGTCCCGGAGCCGGACGCCAGGATGTTCTTCAACTCGTCCGGGTCGGAGCAGCGGGCGAATGCCTCTTCTTGAGTTATCAGCCTTCTCGACAGAAGCGACGCCAGCGACTGGTTGAATGTTTGCATTCCGAATTTGGTCTGGCCGACCTGCATTGACGAGTAGATCTGGTGAACCTTGTCCTCGCGAATCAGATTTCGAATTGCCGGATTGGGAATCATGATCTCCAGCGCCAGCACCCGGCCGGGCCCTCCCGATCGCGCCAGCAGCGACTGGCTAAGCACGCCTTCGAGAACGAACGAGAGCTGAGCGCGAACTTGCGGCTGCTGGTAGGGTGGAAAAACATCGAGGATTCGATTGATCGTCTGCACCGCGCCATTCGTATGCAGGGTGGCGAAGCAGATGTGGCCGGTCTCGGCGATCACCAAAGCCGCTTCAATCGTCTCCAAGTCGCGCATTTCGCCGACCAGCACGACGTCCGGATCCTGTCGCAAGATGTACTTCAGAGCGGTCTTGAAGCTGCGCGTGTCTGCGCCGATCTCGCGCTGGTTCACCAGGCAATTCTTATGCGGGTGCAGATACTCGATCGGGTCCTCGACGGTCATGATGTGCTCATGACGTTCCTGGTTGATCCGGTCGATGATCGACGCCAGCGTCGTCGATTTCCCCGAGCCGGTGGGACCGGTGACCAGAATCAAGCCGCGCGGTTTTTTCGTCAGCTCAGTCACCACCGGCGGCAATCCAAGCTCCTGGAAGCTCAAGATCTTGAATGGAATGCTCCGGAAGGCGCCGGCCACGGCGCCGCGCTGCATGAAAATATTGGCCCTATAGCGAGACAGCCCTTTCACGCCAAAGGAGAGGTCGAGCTCGTTCTCCTCCTCGAACTTGTGCTTCTGCGAGTCGGTCAGGATGGAATAGCAAATCTGTTTTGTCTCAACCGGGGTGAGCGGCGCTGTCTTGAGCGGAACCAGCTGCCCATCGATTCTCAGCTGAGGCGGAGACCCGGTCGTGATGTGAAGGTCGGAAGCGCCTTTCTCCACCATCGCCTTGAGAAGCTGATGCAGATTTGCCAAGCGCTAGGCCCTCATTCTCGTTTTGGTTTAGAACCGGTCCGCGGCTGTGTTCGCCAAAGCCTCTTCCAACGTCGACACACCCGCGATCACTTTGTTCAACGCCGACATCCGAAGGGTCTGCATCCCCAAACGGATTGCTTCTTGCTTCAGCTCGGCGGCCGAGGCGCCATTGATGACCAGCTCCTTGAGGCCGTCCCAGAAGGGCATTACCTCGTAAACCGCGACTCGGCCGCGGTAGCCGCGTTCGTTGCACTCACGGCAGCCAACCGGTTGGAAAGGGGTGAAGCTTCCAATCTTCTCCGCGGAGATCCCCGCTTCGATCAAAGCCTGATCCTCGACATTCTCCACGGGCTTCTTGCAAGCCTGACAGAGCTTGCGGCACAACCTTTGCGCGAGGATGAGGTTGAGCGAGGCGGTTACCAGAAACGGCTCGATGCCCATGTTGAGCAACCGGCTGATCGTCCCGGGCGCGTCGTTGGTGTGGAGCGTGGAGAGCACCAGGTGGCCGGTGAGCGCGGCCTTGACGCCGATCTCGGCCGTCTCGAAGTCTCGGATCTCGCCGATCATGATGGTGTCGGGGTCTTGGCGCAGAAAGCTTCTCAGCGCAGCCGCGAAATTGAGACCGATGTCCTCATGCACTTGAACCTGATTGATTCCGGCAAAGTTGAATTCCACCGGATCCTCGGCGGTGCAGAGGTTATCCGAGACCTGATTCAGCGCGGCGAGAGCAGAATACAGCGTGGTGGTTTTTCCCGAGCCGGTGGGACCGGTGACCAACACCATCCCATAAGGGCGATCGATGGACTCCTTGAACCATCTGAGCGGCTCCTCCTCGAAGCCCAGCTTGGTCATATCGAGCTGGAGGCTTGCTTTATCGAGGAGTCGAAGCACGACCTTCTCGCCGAAGAGGGTGGGGCATACGCTGACTCGGAAATCCATCTCCCTTCCACTCGAGACCTTGATCTTAATGCGGCCGTCCTGAGGAAGTCGGCGCTCCGAGATATCGAGTGAGGACATGATCTTCAGACGAGAGGTGATCGCGTTCTTCAGCTTTATCGGAGGACGCATCACCTCGTACAAGACGCCGTCGATTCGGAACCGGACCCGAAAATCTTTCTCGTATGGCTCGACGTGGATATCGGACGCGCCCTTTTTGATTGCGTCGAGGAGGATCAAGTTCACCAGCTTGACCACCGGCGCTTCGTCCGCTTGTTTGGCGAGGTCCTCGAGATTCTCCGTTTCGTCGACGGCGACCTCGACCTGGCCCTCCGCCTCGCCGACGATGTCCTCCAGCGAAGGGCCCCTCTCCGCGTAGTAGCGCTCGATCCCTTCGCGGATCGCCACCTCGGAGGCGACCACCGTTTCGATGGTGTATCCGGTGAGAAATTTGAGGTCATCCACTGCGTAAATGTTCGACGGATCGCACATCGCCACGATCAGCGAGGGACCGGCGCGGTTGACCGGAATGACCAGGTGTTTTTCGGCGACGTCCCGGGGGACCAGCTTGATGATCTCTAGATCGATATCGAACTCTTTGAGATTGATCGCCGGTACGCCGTATTGCTTGGAGAGAAAGTCGGTGAGCTTGGACTCCTCGATCGCGCCGGTTTTGATCAGCGCGGCGCCAATTCGAGTTCCATGCCGTTGTTGATCCTCTTGTGCCTTCCGAAGTTGCTGGACGGAAATCAGGTTCTCGCGAACCAGCAATTCACCAAGGCGACCCGACATGTGTTGAGCCTAAACCTCCGCAGACGGAGTTACGCGGATGAAACTCCTACACCAGCGACAATTCTGTGTATGAGCGCCTGACGATGGCTGAGTAATGCTAAGCGGCGCCTCGCTTATTTCTCAAGGAGGAGGGTGTGTGCAAATGAGTTGATAGCAACGATGTATCAATTCAATCAACGACACGCGCGATGACCTCGCGGGCCGCCAACACGTCGCGACCGATCTGATCGGCGAGCTGTGCAGCCGAAGCGAAACGTTGTTCCGATCTCAAGCGATCCAGAAACTGAACGCGGAGATCCTTTCCATAAAGATCGCCCGAGAAATCCAAGAGATGGATTTCCACCGTCACCTGGGTTTCTCCGAAGGTCGGCTTCACCCCAATGTTTGCCGCGCCTCCGATCCAGGGGGACGCTGCCTTCCCAGAGCCGGTTCGGATCTGCGCTCGCACTGCGTACACGCCCGGGCCCGGACGCACCTCGTTGGCGGTGTCCACGTTGGCGGTGGGAAACCCGATGCTGCGACCGCGACCCTGCCCGGGTACCACGCGGCCATCGAGGTCGAAGTAGCGGCCGAGCAACCGCTCTGCCGCCCGCACTCGGCCCTCGAGGATGTACTCGCGGATCTTCGTCGAGGAGACCACCACGCCGTCGACGGCGACGGGGGTCACCACTTCGACCGAGGCGCCGCGCTGGGCCGCCGCCTGTCGAAGCAGCTCGACTGTTCCTTGGCGCTCGGCGCCGTAGGTGAAGTCAATGCCGACCACCAGGTGCTTTGCGGCCAGATCGTCGAGCACCGACCTTTCGAACTCAGCGGCGCTGGTCTTCGCATAATCGAGCGTGAAGGGCTGGACTATCGCCGCGTCCAGCCCGTATTGTTCGAGCAGCTCGAGCTTGCGGGGAAGCAAAGTGATCAGCTTGGGAGCGAGCTCGGGCTGAAGGACTTTTCCAGGGTGCGGCTCGAAGGTGAGCCCGGCGGCGCGTCCGAATTGCTTTGCTCGGCGGAAGAGCGCCTGATGCCCGAGGTGGACGCCGTCGAAGTTCCCCAGGGCCAACGCGCAGCCGCGCACCTCTCCAAGTACCTGGGCGATGCCCTGGAACACTCTCATTCGAAGCGGGTATACCCGAATCTCGACCTCATGGGGCGCATCGGCTTATTACCGGATCCCGTTGGCCAGGAGCTCGTCGGACGCACGTCCCCAGCCGACTGGAACGAGGTCTTTGGCTTCGACGGCCCGCTCGAGCTCGAGCTCGGCTCGGGGATGGGAGGTTTCGCGCTCGAGTACGCAGCGCGTTTTCCAAACGTCCGATACGTCGCTTTCGAACGGCGGAGGAAGTTCGCCCGCGAAGCTCAACGGCGCGCCGCTGCCCGTCGGCTCAAGAACGTTCGCTTCATCGAGGGCGATGCCCGGGTCGAGGTTCCGCGCCTGTTTACCCCGGGCTCGGTTTCGGTGATCCGCCTGCAGTTTCCCGATCCGTGGTGGAAGCGAGCCCACCAAAAACGCGCGCTGGTGCAGCCGGACTTCTCGCGGTTGCTCTACGAGCTGCTCATGCCCGGGGGGTTGATCGATTTGCGCACCGACGTCGAGGACCGCGCTCGCCGAATGATTTCCGCGCTGGAGGGCGCCGGGCTGCTGAATCCGCTCGGTCCCGGCGCATTTCACCCTCGGGATGCAGACGAGATTCCTTCCACCCGCGAGCGACGCTACCTCTCCACCGGAGCGCCAGTGTATCGAGCGAAGCTCCGAAAGGGCGGGCCTGTCCCGGGCAGGCTCGAGGGGCCTGCCTCGAGCGCTGTCGAGGATACATCCCGAGCCCCTCGACTCGGCTCGGGGTAAACGAAGTCGAGGGACCCGTCCCAAGCTCTCGTCAGGGACCGGACGGACCCACCAACATCGGGTTGGCGGTCGGATTCGCCAGCGGGTAGCGCGTCTTTACATCCGCAACGACGAAAAACATCAAAAGGAAAAGCCACAGCACGGCGATCGCAATCGCCAGTCGCACCGAGCCGCGATGGTACCAAAGCTGCATAAAAAACAGCGCCACCAGGCTCGCCTTGACGATGGCAATCAACATCGCGATCACCAGGGTCCACGTTCCGAGGTGGAGGCGCGAAAGGGAATAGGTGGCCACGGTGAGAACCAACAGGACAAGGTAGATCATCGCCGAACGCGCTGGGGAAAGCTCGTCGTGCTCGGCCTCTGCTGTATCAACCATTTCGTCCTCGATAACTCAAATCAAATACAGAAGCGGAAACAAGAAAATCCAGATCACGTCCACCAGGTGCCAATACAATCCGCCCATCTCTACCGCGTTGTAGTTGCCCCGGCTGAATTCTCCGGAAGAAGCGCGCCAGGCCAACCAGGCGAGCACGCCCGCGCCGGCGATCACGTGCAAAGAGTGCAACCCAGTCATCAGAAAATACAACGAAAAGAACATGCTTGCGCCGGCGGTCTGTATCTCCGGGAAATGGTAATACTTGCCGGGAAGCGCTCCCTCCTCGAAGTGATGCACGTACTCAATTCCATGCAGTGCGAGAAAAGCGAGCCCGGTCCCCACCGCCACCAACAGGCTGAGGCAGGTCATCCCGCTTCGTGACGACCTCGCGTAATGGTGCGCCATCACCACTGCGAAGCTGCCGGTGATCAACACCGCCGTCTCGACGGTGGCCATGATCGCATCCAGATGTCGGGAGCTGAGTACGAATGTCTCGTGAAAAAGCGAACGGTATTCCGCGTAAGCGGCGAACAAGCCGGCAAAGAGGAGGACCTCGGTACCAAGAAACGCCCACATCCCGAGCCGAGCAGCCTGCCGCTGCACCTCCATGTTGGCGAAGTGCTCCTGTACGTGGCTCTCAGGCAGCATTCGAGACCTCGGGCGCCAGCTGGTACTCGTGCGGGCCGTGGGTGAAGACCGGAAGTTGCTCGAAGTTGTGCGTCGGCGGCGGCGAGGACGTATCCCATTCGAAACCTCGCGACCCCCACGGATTCCGGCCGGCCGCTCGCCCATATTTCAACGCCAGAACCAGGTAGATGAAAATGATCACAAATCCGAAAAACAGCAGCGTGGATCCGGCGGTCGAGGCCACGTGAAGGGACTGGAAACGCACCGGATAATCGTAGTACCGCCGCGGCATACCCAAGTTTCCGAGTAGAAATTGCGGAATAAAGGTGGCGTTGAAGCCGAGGATGATCAGAGTGGCGGAAACCAGCCCCCATCCTTCGTGATACATCCTGCCGAACATCTTCGGAAACCAGTAATGCAGCGCCGCCAAGAAACCCATCAGGGCAGCGCCGACCATGATGAAATGGAAATGGGCGACCACGAAGTAGGTATCGTGCCAGTGAACGTCCAGCGAGACCGTAGCCACTGCGATGCCGGTCATCCCGCCGAAGACGAGGAAGTATAGAAAGCCGCAGATATAGGCAAACGGAGTGGTGAACCTGATCGCGCCTCGATAGAGAGTGCCGACCCAGGTAAACACTTTTATTGAGGTAAAGATCCCCACAAACATCGACAGCACGCCGAAGGCGCCGGCATCGAATACGCCCTGCCCGGCGACGAACATGTGATGGCCCCAGGTAAAGAAACCCACCAGGGCGATGCCGAGCGATGAGTACGCTACCGCTCGGTAGCCGAAGACGTTTTTCCTGGCGGCAGCCGCTACCGTCTCGCTGATCACCCCCATCGCGGGCAAAATCATGATGTAGACCGCGGGGTGCGAGTAGAACCAGAAGAGATGCTGAAAGAGTATCGGGTCTCCGCCGCGCGCCGGGTCGAAGAGCCCAAAGCCAAGCAGGTGCTCCACCCCAACGAGCAACAGCACCAGACCAAGAACAGGCGTCGCCAGCACCTGGATAATCGCGGTGCCATAGATCGCCCAAACGAAAAGGGGCAGGCGCATCCAGGTCAGCCCCGGCCCCCTCATGGTGTGGATGGTGACGATGAAATTAATCCCGGTGACGATGGTGGAAAATCCAAGAATGAAGATCCCGAGGAGTATCGGCGCTACCACGGTAGAGGTAGTCGTGCTGTACGGCGTATAAAAGGTCCAACCCGTGTCCGCGCCGCCGTGAATCATCGCCCAGGTGGTAAATGCGGCGCCGACCGCGTAAATGTAGACGGAAGCCAGGTTCAACCTGGGAAACGCGACGTCCTTTGCCCCAATCATGATCGGCAGCAAAAAATTGCCGAAGACCGAAGGAATGGCGGGGATCAAGAAGAACCAGACCATGATCACACCGTGCAACGTAAAAAAACGATTGTATGTGACAGCATCGATGTAAGTCGGGCCCGGCGTCAGGTGCTCGAAGCGCAAGAGAAGGGCGAACATCCCGCCGAGGAAGAGCGCTAAAATTACCGCCACCAGATACATCACACCGATCCGCTTGTGGTCGGTGGTCAACAACCAGGAACGAACCGTGGTGCCGGCGTTGAGGTAATGGTGCTCTGGAAATCCCACTTCATCGAGAGCGGATGGGCTCATAGACAGGCCTTCGGGAGCGAGCCTGTTCCAGCGGCTCGCTCCGCAGAGATTTGATGTATTCGACGATCGCCGCCGCCTCCGGACCAGCCAACCGGCCCTTGAAGACCGGCATCACCGGATTGAATCCGCGAACGATTTTGGCGCGGGGGTCCATCATCGACTCGGTGAGGTAAGCCTCGTCGGCGATGATCGTCTGCCCTCCCTCGAGCTCCTCACGGCGCAGAAACAAGTCGAGCCAAGTTGGTCCGATGTGTGGCGAGCCATCGATTGAATGGCATTTCACGCATCCGTACTGGACGGCGAAACGCTCACCTTGTCGAACCAGATCTGCTTGCCGTGTCACATCCTCGTCCGCAGTGGGTGCGCCGTCTTGCTGAAGCGCCCGGCCGCGGCGCTGATCCGCGAGCCAGCTATCGAATTCATCCGGACGAAGCACGATCACCTCGCCGAGCATCAGCGAATGGTTCGTTCCACAGTACTCGGCGCAGAGAAGCTGGTAGCGCCCGGGCTGGATTGCCTCGAACCAGGTCTCGGTATAGCGGCCTGGGAGGACGTCCTGCTTTACCCTGAACGCCGGAACGAAGAAGGAATGAATTACGTCCCGAGACGTCATCATCAGCCGCACTGGACGATTTGCCGGCACCCGCAGGACGCCGATCGCGTTCGGCCCCTCCGGGTAGCTGAACTTCCACATCCACTGCTTGGCTTGAACGTAGACATCCATCGAATTTTTCGGGGGGGTCTTCAGCTCGACGTAATCGGTGTAACCGCGGGCAAACCAGAACAGGAAAAATGCCAGCGGTACTACTACAAACATTGTCTCCAGCCACCAGGGCGGGTTCAGCAGCGGCGTGGTCTGGGTTTCCGAGCGGCGGCGGAAACGAACAAAGAAAAAAAGCGCGGTCAGGCCGACGAGCGTCGACATGATCATCGTGGTGATGATCACGAAGTAATGCAGTGAATCCACCTTTCGAGCGAAGGTTGAAGCCTGCTCGGGCAAGAAGAGCACGTTGCGAAGGAGCTCGTTCATCAGACCGTTCCGCGCTTCAGCTCACGCCGCCACAGCACGGCGAGCAGAGCAGAAAGCATGGCAAACACCACCAGAGCGCCGCCCTTGAGGATTCCCCAAACGTAAAAGCCGTAACGCCTCAGCGCCGGATCGTACTTGAAGCAGCTGAGGAGGACGCGATCCAGCGAAGTCCCCACCTTCCCGTCTGCTGCCTCCACCAGCGCCAGCTTTAAGTCGCGCGGCGAATATTCAATGCCATACAGATAGCGCGATATTTTCCCTGCTGGAGTGAGGACGAATATCACTGCTGGGTGAGCGTATTGTTTGGTGTCCTCGTCGTAGGAGTAGCCAAAGCCCACGCTCTTGGCGAGAGCGTGAACCTGAACATCGGCGCCGGTCGTGAATGCCCACGATGGGTCGGTGGTAGGTTCGCCGAGCGCCTGAAGGTGCCCTGCTTTTCGCTCCGCGGCGAGCTGGGGTGTCTCAGAGGGATCGATGCTCACCGTCAGTGCCACAAAGTCCCTGCCCAGCTTGAGACCCGTCCCCTTGAGCGCATTGACCGTGCCGCTGATCACCAGATTACAAAGCATGGGACACCGGTAGTAGGCGAGGATCAAAATCACCGGCTTATCTGGGTGAAAGAACTGCCCCAGCCGACGCTCCTTGCCAGTCGAATCCGTGAACGGCAGGTCGAGCGGAATCGGCTCGCCTATCTTCTCGGTAATCTCAATTGATTCCAGAGCACGTGGCATTGGATCGGCGGCCAGCGCGGCGCCGGAGAGCAAGATCGAGAACAGCGCGAAACAGCAGTCGAAACTCCAAAGTCGAAAGTTGAAAGGACGAGAGTTGAGAGGGATGCAGCCCAAACGGTCAAGGACCGCTTGCCTCGTTGATGTCCTTCCGACTCTGAACTTTCGACTTTCGACTTCCTTCATTTCCGAGACTCTCCGGAAAGCTTTTCCATCGCCTGGTCGATCGGGATGTGAATGATTCGATTTTCGCGGTCCACCCAGCCGTAGCTGTTGAGCCGATCGAGCTGCTCGGTCCTTTTCTGCTCCGCCTCGCGCTGAAGGTCGAACAGCCGTTGATTGACGATCCCAATCTGCGGATTGCCGATCTCCCGCGGCGGGGAAATTGTTCCTTGGGGCGCAATCGTGCGCTCTTCCCTCTGAAAAATCCGGACCGACCAGAGAGTGGCAAAGAAGAAAATCACCAAACAAATGATCCCCACCACCACTGCTTTTACCGTTGCCACCCCCTCGGGTTCCTGCACCACGGGGGGCTCGCTGCTCGGCCGATGGGTAGGAAGGACAGTCATGGTTGTCGAAACTGCAGAGACAGCTGCAAGTACGGATCGCCCACTGGGATGGTGTACCCGCCGCGAAGCATCCAAACCGTGAACGCCAGTGCCGCCCCGCCCACGCCAATAAAGGCGCTGGCCTGCGTCCAGTGCGGCGCCGGCGAGCCCGGGTGCAGCGCCGGCATGATGATCCAATACACGTCGAGATAGTGAAATATCAGCACCCAGGCGGCCACCAAGCCGAGCGCGCGCCGGTTGCGCTTCACGCTCCTGAACAGGAGAATGAAAAAGGGAAGGAGAAAATGCCCGATCGCCAGAGCGATCCCGAGCGGTTCCCACTTGCCCGCCGCACGGACCAAATACCAAGGGATCTCTTCGGGAAGATCCGCAATCCAGATCAACATGAACTGCGAAAAGGCGATGTAGGCCCAGAAGATGACAAAAGCGAAGAGAAAGTTACCGAGATTCTGGTAGTGGTCGGCGGAAACCAGACTCCCGTACAGATTAGGGCCGCGAGCCAGCACTGTTATCAACGTGAGCAGGGCGATTGCCCCGACGAACCCGCCGGCAAAGTAGTACACGCCGAAGATCGTGGAGAACCAAGTTGGCTGGAGCGACATCAGCCAATCGAATGCGGCAAAGGTGATGCTCAGGCCCAGGAACGGCAGCGCGTAGGCCGCCAAGCGCCGCTGTTTCCGAGTCAGCCAAGCGTCGCGGGTAGTGTCCTGTCGCGTGGACCAGGCGCTCAACAGGTACGCCACCACCGCCCAGATCGCAAAGTAGATCGCCGAGCGCACGATGAAAAATGGGACGTTCAAGTATGCATGCTTGTGCTCGAGAGAGGCGAGCGTCTCTTCGCTCAGGTTTGAAGGTCGGCTAACCCAGACAAACAAATATTTCATGCCCGCCAGAACCGGTATGAACAGCGGCACGAAGACAATGCAAGCGGTTGACATCTTCTCGAGCATGCGACGGACGACTACCGGCCATTTGGCACTCGAGGCATGCATGCTGGCGAGCAGGATCAACGCCCCCACTGCCATTCCCAGCCAGTAGGCGATGGCGACCAGGTAAGAAAACAACGCCTCGTGCGCTTCGAAGGCGAATCCGATCGCGGTTGCGATCAGCCCCACCAGCGCGGCGGCGATTGAGCCGGCGAGGAGGCGCTTTCCGCCGTCGAATCGCTCCAGGACGTTCATCTGCCTTCCCTCAGCAACTGTGCTTGAATCTGAGGGGGAGCATCGGCCAGGCTGGCGCGCTGACTGAGCTGTAGAGCGCGAACGTATGCAACCACCGCCCAGGCCGCCTCTGGCGCAATCTGGTCGGCATAAGACGGCATCAGTCCATAGCCCTCGCTGATCACCGCGTAGAAAAATCCGTCCGGCCGACCGATGAAGTCATGGAGCGACGGCGGCGGCCGCAAAGACATCTTTTCTGCCACCACGCTGTTCCCGTCGCCCAATAATCCGTGGCAAGTTGCGCAGGTGATCTGGAAGTTGTGTTGTCCCAGCTTCAGCATCGGCTGGGTGATCGGGATCGGTATCGCCTCCACGTAGTCGCCGTTCGGATTTCTCGGCTCCAGCGCCGGATTCGAGGGGTGCCCCTCCCGCGGTATTGTTCCCGAGGCCGGTGTTCGCATCGCCCGACCGTCCTCGAAGAAGTCATTTTCCGTGTATGGCAAATACTTCGGCTGCTCCACCATGCGCTGCAGCTGCTCGTTGGTGCAGCCGGCGCTGAACAGTGCGAGCGCGATGAAGAAGAGACGCTTCATGGCTCCTCGGGAACAACCGAGACCTGGCGCGCCCCCAGACCGCGCAACCGATTGGTCAGCTGCTCTGTCTCGGACGGATTTGTCGATTCCACGCTCAACCAGAGGGCATCGGAAGACGCGCTGCGAAATGCTTCCACCTCGAAGACCGGGTGGTAGGGCTGCGGCAGCCGGAGAATGATCCAAAGGCCGAAGAAAATAAAAAAGGCGGAAATCAGAACTCCGGTCTCGAATGTGATTGGAATGAAAACCGGCGCACTGTGAGGGGGACGTCCACCGACGTTGATCGGCCAGTTCACCGCGTTGGTAAACCACTGAATCAGGTACGCCGCCGTCGCCCCACTCAATCCACCGAACAGAGCGAGCGCGGGGATTTTGGACCTTCTAAGCCCGACCGCCTCCGATGCGCCTCGGAGCGGAAACGGGGAATACGTCTCGACCTGGGCGTGTCCCTTCGCCCGCAGCTCGCGAGCGGCCTCAAGCAATTTCTCTTCGCTCGCGAATTCACCCAGGATCCAATCGCTCATTGCCGACCCCTACGCCGCGGTAGCTTCAGCGTGTTCCTCGGAGAGCTCTTTGTAGAGCTCCTTCGTCTCGGTCGCCGAGATGGCGGGAAGGAAACGCAGAAAGAGAAGAAAAAGGGTGCCGAAAAAGCTGATCGTTCCGAACAACAGGCCAAAGTCCACCCAAGTCGGCTTGTACATCGCCCAGCTGGAAGGCAAAAAATCGCGATGGAGGGAGACAACGACAATCACGAACCGCTCGGACCACATCCCGACGTTCACCAGTATCGAGACAATCCAGGTTGCGACGACGTTGGTGCGTATCTTTCTCGACCAGAAGACTTGCGGCGCCAGGACGTTGCACAAAATAAGCAACCAAAACATGTATGCGAACGGCCCGAACATCCGGTTGGCTACCGAGAACAGCTCGTATTTATCGGCGCTGTACCAGCCGATGAACGTTTCCATCAGATATCCGTAGCCGACCATCATCGAGGTGGCGAGCACCACCTTGTTCATGTTGTCGATGTGTTTCAAGGTGATGATCTCTTCCAGGCCGAGGATGCGACGGGCCGGAATGATCAGGGTCAATACCATCGCGAAACCGGAGAAGATCGCCCCGGCGACGAAGTAGGGCGGGAAGAGGGTGGTGTGCCATCCGGGCAGTTGGGAAATCGCGAAGTCGAAACTGACAATGGTGTGAACCGAGACGACCAGAGGCGTTGCCAAGCCTCCCAAAAGCAAGTAGGCGATCTTGTGATGGTGCCATTGCCGCGAGGACCCTCGCCATCCGAGCGCGAAGATGCCGTAGACAATCCGCTTCAACCGGCTGTAAGACGCGTCGCGGAGCGAGGCGAAATCGGGAACCAGGCCCACGTACCAAAACAGGAGCGAAACAGTGAAATAGGTGCTCACCGCCACCACGTCCCAGGGGAGCGCGCTCTTGAACTGCGGCCAGATGGTCATCCGATTGGGATAGGGGACAAGCCAGTAAGCGAACCACGGCCGCCCGAGGTGAAGAACGGGAAACATTCCGGCGCACATGACCGCGAACAGGGTCATTGTCTCCGCAAATCGGTTGATCGAATTTCGCCACTTTTGCTGAAACAGCAGAAGGATGGCGGAAATCAGCGTCCCGGCGTGCCCAATTCCGATCCACCAGACAAAATCGGTGATTCCGAACGCCCACGCCACGGGCATATTGTTTCCCCAGGACCCAATGCCTTCTTTGAATGTGACGGTTATCGCCGCTGTGAGCAGCCCGGTTCCAGCCAAACCCAATAGAAAAAGGAACCACCACCCGCGCCGCGTCTTTTCCCATACCGGCGTAAAGATGATGCGGGTCAGGCTGTCGCTGTCCTGACGCCCCGCGATTAGCGGCAACGGGTCCAATGGATCTGCGGATGCCGCGGATTGCACTAGGCGAGCTCCGGATTGGGGTTCTTTACTCTCGCCAAATACGCGGTGCGCGGCAGCGTGCCGAGCTCGTGGAGAAGGTCATAGCGCCGCTGATCTCGATGCAATCGAGCGACCGCAGAATTCGCGTCATTTAGCGATCCAAAGGTGATCGCCTGCGCTGGGCATGCTTGTTGGCAGGCGGTGGTGAGCTCGCCGTCTCGGATCGCCCGACCTTCGATCCGCGACTGGATGCGCGCCCGCTCGATGCGTTGCACGCAATAGGTGCACTTCTCCATCACTCCGCGCGCCCGCACCGTCACGTCGGGGTTCATCAACATCCGCTCGCTCTTGGGCTTGTTCTGCGTGTAATGGAGGTAATTGAAACGCCGCACCTTGTATGGGCAGTTATTCGAGCAGTACCGCGTTCCAACGCATCGGTTGTAGACCATCTCGTTGAGACCTTCGTCGCTGTGGACGGTGGCATTCACCGGACAGACGTATTCGCAGGGAGCCTTTTCACAGTGTACGCAGGCCACCGGCTGCGTTATCACCGCCGGATCTTCCAGCGTGCCGCTGAAGTACCTATCGATTCGCAGCCAATGCATCTCTCTGCTTTTCAAGACGTTGACTTTTCCAACGACGGGGATGTTGTTCTCTGCTTGGCAAGCGACGACGCAGGCGCTGCAGCCGATGCAGCGGCTGAGGTCGATCGCCATTGCCCACTTGTATTGCTCCCGGTCGAAATTGACAGGGTTGTAAAGCGTTTCGGTTGGACCTCGGAGCTGCTCGAGCGCGTTTGGCTCCTTCTCGAAGCGCTCGACCGCGTATTGGATCGCGAGATCCCTGCCTTCCATCGCCCAGTGGTCATGAGTCACGGCCAGCTTGTGCTTTCGAGATAGCTTTTTGACGATCAAGCCTCGGTCGAACCAGGGTGCAGCGGAGTGCCTGAGCGCGAAGGCGTTGAATCCGACGCCGCGCGCGACGCTCTCGGCACCGGAACGACCGTACCCCAGGGGAAGCGACACGGTATCGTCGGCGTGCCCCGGCAAAACGTATACCGGCGCCTCGATTTGGCGGCCTCGGTACTGAAGTAAGACAACATCGTCTCGTTCCAATCCAAGTCGCCGCGCCGTGGCCGGGCTAATCAGCGCCGCGTTGTCCCAGGTTACTTTAGTGATCGGATTCGGAAGCTCTTGCAACCAGGCGTTGTTGGCGAAGCGGCCATCGTAAACTTTGTAATCGCCGACGAAATTCACCTCCAGGGCGTCCGGAGTGGAACGCACCTGCCCCTGTTGCTCCTTCACCCAGTCGCGAATTGCCGAAATGAGCGAATCAGGTCGAAGTGCTGCCTGGACGCTCGGCGAGGCCGTGTTCGCGATGAAGCCATCTGCGAGCCATCGTTCCCAACGCTGCTCGAAAGCGGCGGCTGGACCGTGTTCTATCCAGAACTCTCTCAGGATTTGATGCGCCGATTTATCGATGACACCGAGGAAGGATGCGAGTAGCTCGACTTCAGGTATGCCATTGAACAGCGGGGCGATCAGCGGCTGGACGATGGAGACGGTGCCGTCGTGCGCCCGCGCATCCGACCACGTTTCCAAGGGGTGCGCGGCAGGAATTCCCCATTGCACTTTCTCCCAAGTCTCATCCTCATACAGTCCGTGATAAATGGAATCGGGAACCGATGCCACCCGCTTGCCGAAATCCAGATCGGCCGGCGCGCTGTACACAGGGTTGCGCGCGGTGATCACCAGCATCTCGACCGCGCCCTGTTTGATTTCATCGGCAAGAGCCGACAGCGATGCAACCCCTGATTCGACACCTGCTACCGGGCGGATCAGTTGAAGGGTCTGGCCCAGGTTTCCCAGCACTGCGTTGATTGCATGAGCAAGGCCGTGGACGATCGGCGGCTGACTCGGGCCGGCGATGACGATCGACCGGCCGCGGTGGCGCGCCAAATCCGACGCCACCGCTTTGACCCACTTCAGGTGTTCCGAGCGCGCAAGCTGCCCTGAAGCTTGCGACACGCCGGAGAGCGAGGAAAGTCCCGGCTGCTGGACGAGCTCTTGGACCAACTCGAGCGCGAAGAGCTGAATTTCAGACGGGCGGAGTCGCAGGCGGTGATCCGCCATCATGCCGGTGATGGTGAGGGTGCTCTCGATCGAATACAGCCTGTTCAACCGCGCGGGCTCGCGGCGCTGACTAAAAGCGCGCGCATGGCGCAGATGTGGACCCGGCGGCTGCAGGAAATCGCCATCGAGCGACACCACCACATCCGCCTTGCTGAAATCCCACTGCACGTCGGACGGCTGGCCAAAAGCGAGCTGCACGCCGCGGGGGCCGTTGTCATCCGCCAGCGGGTCGTAGCCGTAAAAGCGCGCGTTTCGGTATGCCTGCGCCATGCGGGTACGGAAGTCCGCCACGAATGGCGAAGCATTCGGCTCGAGAAGGAATCGCAGCCCCGCCCCTTGGTCCTTCTTCGCGCTGGCGCTAAGGCGCAGGCTGGTGTCGAGCAGAAACGTCTTCCAAGCCCGAGGCGTACCACGTTGCTTCACCAATCGGGCTCGCTGCGGATCATAGAGTTGCAAAAGCGCGGCTTGCTCGAATACGCCGGAGGAGCCCTGGCTGGACGGATGCAATGGATTTCCTTCCAGCTTGGTGGGCCTGCCTTCCCAGCTCGTCGCGAGCACGCCGGTGGCTCGACCACCGAGCGACAGCGCGGTCGCGAAATGGAGAGGATTTCCGGGAGTCAACCCTACAGGCTGGCGCGTATAGGGAAGGATACGTTCCGCAGGAGCGCTGGTGCACGCGCCTACTGCGGAGGCGGCGAGCGACGCACCGAGCAGCTGGATGAAGCTGCGCCGGTCGATGCCGTCCGATAGCTCGGCTGCGCCCGCGGGGAACTCGCGCTCGAGCGCGGCGCGAAGCTCGGCCGAGCCCTCGCGCTCTTCGATGCTGCGCCACTGGCGCTCACCGGAAGGCTCCGGCCAAGAGCCACTCGATGACATTCGATGCTCCGAATCTATTTTGGACTCCGGTTTCATCGGTGACACGTGGTGCAGCTGATTCGGGTGTGCACATCATTCTTCTTCATCAACTCATGCGCGAGCTGCGGGCGATCGCCTGAAGGAGCCCAGGTCATGCTGGTGACCTCCTCCACAGGTCGAAGCTGGCTCTCGGGATCACGGTGGCAATCCACGCACCACCCCATCGTCAGCGGGGCCACCTGCTCCACGTGGGCCATGCGATCTACCCGGCCGTGGCAAGTCACGCATCCGACGCCTTTGTTCACGTGGATCGAATGATTGAAATAGACAAAGTAGGGCAGTCGATGAACACGGGACCAGGGGATCGCCCGATCGGTGAAGTAACGCGCCCTCACCTCGTCGAGGAGCGGGCTCTTGTTCCAGATCTGCTCGTGACACCCCATACAGACCGAGGTGGACGGAAGCCCCGCCGACGGGGAGCGTTCCACCGACTGATGGCAGTAGCGGCAATCGATCCCGTCATCCCAGACATGGTGCCGATGATCGAACTGAACCACTTGTTGAATCTGACTGTACTGCCCCGTGTAGAACGGGCTGTAGGAATAGGCGTAAAGCGTCCCCAGGGCGATCAGCGGCGTCGCCAAAAGGACGAGCACCACCACTCGGAAGACCGTGTTCGAACTTCGCGGAAAAAGTGCGCTCATGAGAGCGTTTTGGACATTCCGATCGTCGGGGAATAGCGTCCGTCGGAAACGAGGTCAAACACGAAATTCGAGGGCTGCGCAGCTGGGAACAACCGCGCCGCATTCCTCAAAGGCAATTTCCTAATGTACGCCGAACGACAATCCGGCCGTCGGCTGTGACACGAAGCCGCGCTGGGGCGCAGCAACCGCGACTTGCGACGACCGGGATCAGCGCAGTTCCAGCTCGAAGAAAAGGGCCCCCGGGTGGGGATTGT
>Ga0126384_10000313_pt1 | contig 25993 bp, 25 predicted proteins | sample PanSoiMetPlot_36_FD_92543 | JGI IMG/M metagenome (GOLD analysis project Ga0126384, IMG submission 92543) | Tropical forest soil microbial communities from Panama - MetaG Plot_36 | ecosystem: Environmental > Terrestrial > Soil > Tropical forest > Bulk soil | place: Panama | collected 2016-02-17 | reverse complement strand
TGGCCGGCCAGCCACAGCACGCCGGTTTCATGAAACAGCGGCTGCCGCGTGGCGGCGAAAAGCTCTTTCCACTGTTCGAGCGAGCGCAGCGAGAAGCGCGTATAAATTTCATCCGGTCCGTAGCCCATGCGAACGACGCGCGTTTCGCCGCCGGAGCTGGCACGGGCATTGGCGGGCCCATAGGCATCGAGCAGAACCACGCGCTGCTGACGTTGAATCAGATGCCATGCGGTCCACGCGCCGAACGTTCCAGCGCCGACGACTGCTACGTCGAATGTGGTTTGCGCTGCCATCTCTGGTTGGAATTCAGGCGCGTGCACCAGCCTACATACACCGGTTGACGCTCCTGGAAGGGCAAACTTACCCTTCGCATGCCATGTGGATTCGAAGCTCGATTGCGCGAATGGCGTCGCTCTGGTGCTTGGCCGCCCTCTTCTTCGGTGCGCCATCCGCGAGGGCGGAGCCAGTGAACCAACCTGCCGGATGGGGCCTGGGGTTGATGCTGGGCTACCCGCTGGGGCTCAACGCCAAGTACTGGCTGGGAGGACCCAATGCGTTCGATCTCGCCTTCGGGGGCGGACCGGGACTTCGGCTGCATGGAGACTTCGAATGGGGCCTCGCCCAGGTCCTGAAAAACAAGTCGGATCTCACCCTCGATCTGTATCTCGGGGCGGGTGGAGCGATCACTTTTCCATCGGGATTTTGTGGCCCCTACGGAGACAGATTCTGCGACCATAAGGTCTTCGTGGGCGCGAGAGTCCCGTTCGGAATCGATGCTCGGTTGCGTAAGGCGCCGGTCGACTTCGGGTTGGAGCTCGCTCCAGGAATTTGGGTGGGCAACTACGTCGAGGCGTTGTTGGACGTCTTTTTGTTCGTCCATTTCCTGTTTTAGCGCGAATTTCGCACTCGTCGCACTGGCCACCCGCCCGGTGTAGGGGTAAAACCCAAAACTGGACCGGCGACCTCGTCAACCGGTTCGTGGAGGAATTGGTTCCAACAGACTGGCAAGTGCCCAGGAGGGGCGTATGCAAAGCTGGAAGTTCGCTGTAGTCATTAGCTCTTTTTTTCTCAGCATAACTACTCTCAGAGCTGCTGAACCCCAGACTTGGAGCGTCAAGGCGGATTACATCGAAGCGTGTTCCTGTCACCTGTTCTGTTCCTGCTACTTCAATACCCAGCCGGAAGGCGGGCACCACTGCGAATTCAATAACGCAATCAAGATTACCGAGGGCCACGTCGGCGATGTGAATGTGGACGGCGCCAAGGTGTGGCTCTCAGGCAATCTGGGCGGTGACTTTTCCAAAGGGAAGATGAAGGGCGCGGTGTTGACTTTTGACCCCGCGGTAACGCCCAAGCAGCAGGAGGCGATCAAATTTCTGATGGGCAAGATCTACCCGGTGAAGTGGGAGAAGATGCAGACCGCGGTCGCCCCAATCCTTTGGGAGCGGAAGGGTGAGAACGGCCACGCCAAATTGGGTAACGGCGAAGGCGAAGTGATCTTGACCGGCGTTAAAGGAGCCGACGGCCAGCAAAGCGTCCTTCAGAACGTCGCGTACTGGGGGGCGCAGAAGAACAAGGGATTCGAACTTGCCAAAGGCGAGCACCACTACAAAGGCCACGGCTACGACTACAAATACAAGGACCGAAATGGCTTCATGATCTCGATCGAGTCCTCGGGCACGATGGAGCAAAAACTGTAAGCCTCAATTTCGAAAGCCTGCCGCGCCGGATCATCTTCCGAGCGCGCTCTCGATCTCCTTACGCAGCAGCGATTGAGAGACGTATCCGATGTGGCTCGTCAGAATTCGTCCATTGCGCCCGATGAGATACGTCGTCGGCAAATCCTCGACGCCATAAGCCACGGTGCTGCTGGCGTCGGCGAATACGACGCTCTGGGCTAATCCAGGCGCAACCTGTGCCACAAACAGGCCGACCTGCTCTCGCGCTGTCTGGGGCTCATCTAGATTGATGGCCAGAAAGACAAATCCTTTGGACTCGTAGTCGCGCGCGACCCCGGTCAGCGAGGGCATCTCCGCAACACACGGCACACACCAAGTTGCCCAGAAATTGAGCATCACGACTTTTCCCCGCAGATCCTCCAGCGACACGGTTCCACCGCTATACCGGGCCAGGTTGAAAGTCGGGGCGGCGTTCCCCTTTTCAATTCCAGTGGGTGGCTGCTGCTTCTTGATGCCGACGTAGGCAACGACGAGAGCGACGAGGACAACCGGAAGAACCAACAGCACGCCCCATTTAGCCCCCTGCCGGTCCTTGGCCGCCGCAGCGGGCGTACCGTCCACTGACTCCCCTGCTTTCGATCTGGCGTTAGCCATTGATCCGCCATCCAGGCCCAAAGCTACCGCTCCTCCCCACTACCCGGAGAGCTTAGAGGATATCTGATTTCGGCGGTGAGGAGGCGATGGTCGACGAATGCGTCTGGATCAGCGGACTGATTCCAGCGTACGAAGGGCGTATGCGGGCAAGGCCCCGCTGGGGTCTGGTCCCGACTTACTGTTTCGTTCGCTTCTGCTTGCGCAGGGACAGATATTGCCCCAGCTTGAGAAAGAAGCGCGCGTCGGGGGGCTTGACGAAGAAGTTTGTAGCGCCGAATCGAAGACAAACTTCGCGTAGAACCGGATCATCGCTCCCCGTCAGCACAAACACATCGATGTCCCTGGTTGAGACCTCGCCCTTGAGCCTGCGGAGCAAATGTCGTCCGTCTGTTTTTTGAATAATGTCGAGGATGATCAGCTCCGGATGGTGAGTGCGCGCCAGCTCAACCACCTTTGAATTGAGATCAGCGATGATTCGCCCGCCTTCAGCGCCAATGAGTCGCTCGAGAGCTTTGATCACATAAGGATTGTCATCCGAGATAAGGATGGTCGGGCGCGGCTTGGACGCAAGCTTCGGGACGGCGGCCATCGCCAAAGAGCTTTGGCAAGAGCGATGCCAGACCTAAGGTCGCATGACCATTTGCCTAAGTCATTCCGTCGAGAGACGTTAATCTGAAAACTGGAAAGCCCGTTCTACGACCTGGAATGGGCGCGCCGCGGAGGCGGAATGCCGTGCCGCTTGAGCTTCTGGTACAGAGAGCTCAGCGGTACGCCTAAAAGCCGCGCCGCCGCATCCACTCTGCCACCGGTCGAGGCCAAGGTCATCTCGATGTGGCTCCGCTCCACCGCGAGCAAGGTGGCACCCTCCTTGGGCGGCTCGGGTGGCAAAGCCGCCACGGCGCGGTCAAAGCTCAAGTGCTCAGGCGCGATGAGCTCGGCCTCGTGAAGAAGGACGGCCCGCTCGAGCACGTTGCGCAGCTCTCGAATGTTTCCCGGCCACGAATAAGTTCTCAGCGCCGCCAGCGCCTCATCCGAGAGCGTCAGCTTTGGCTTGCCGAGCTCGATCGCGAGCTGGTGGAGAATGTGCTGAGCGAGAATGGAAAGGTCTTCAATGCGCTCGCGCAAGGCTGGCAGTCGTAGTGGGAGCGTGCTGAGGCGGAAGTACAGATCGCTGCGAAACCGGCCTTCCTGCGAGAGCGACGCCAGATCCCGGTGCGAGGCGGCAATGAGCCGAAAATCCACCGCGCGCGTCTTCAGATCCCCCAGCCGCCGCAGGCGATGCTCCTCCAGAACCTTGAGCAGCTTCGGTTGAACCTGCAGGTCCATTTCCCCAATCTCATCCAAGAATACGGTCCCGCGGTGGGCGACCTCGAGAAGGCCGGCTTTCGCGCTTACCGCACCGGTGAAGGCTCCGCGCTCATGGCCAAACAGCTCGGACTCAAGCAGCTCGGCGGTAAAGCCCGCGCAGTTCAAATCAACGAGCGGGGCACTCGCCCGCGGCCCGCTGGCATGAAGCCATGCCGCCATCACGCCTTTGCCGGTACCGGTCTCCCCGAGCAGCAGCACCGGCCGGTCCGTTGCCAACACGCGGTACGCTGCCGCCTCCAAGTCGCGGATCGGGCGGCTGTCACCCAAGAATGGGCTGATCGGGCGGCGAGCTTGGTGGGCCTCGCGGGCTACGCGCTGGTTGCGATTCCGCGAGTTCTCGATGGCTCGGTCCAGCACCACCTGCACCGCGGGCAACTCGACCGGTTTTGCGAGGAAATTCTCGGCGCCTTCTTTGATTGCCCGAATCGCGAGGTCGATGGTTGCGTGCCCGGTGAGGATGACCACCGCCATTTCAGGTGCCGCTTCCCGCAGCTTCGGAAGGAGCAGCAGGCCGTCCCCGTCTGGCAGCTTGAAGTCAACCAGGGCAACGTCGAAGACGTCTTCCTGCACGGCCGTTACCGCACCGGCACAATTTTCGACGTCGGTAACCTCGAAGCCGACGCCCTCGAGATAACGGCGGACGCTAAGCCGGGTATTGGGCTCGTCTTCCACGAGCAACACCTTGTTTTTGCGGATAGCCATGGAGGTGCTGATCCCAGACATTACCGCAGGCCGAACGCAACTCTTAGGCCAAAGGGACCGGGCTGGAAGTGTAACCAGGACGCGATGGTTGCCGTCGCGGCCCGCCCCGCCATTCTCGTTCGTGAAATGGTTTCTGGAAAACGATAGCCGCCCTTGTGTGTCAACGGGACTCAGCGGTAGTGATCTGCCGAAATGGCGAGCCGCACCTCGGAACCGCTCCGCATCGGTCCAGACGTTGGGGCGCTCATCAACGCCTGGCCGACTTTTGCCGCGATCCATGCCGAAAGCCGAATTCTCTACGCCAATGCAGCCGCGGCCGTGACCCTGAGACAGCGCTCGGCGGAATCGGTGATCGGACTTCGCATTGAGGACGTGGTAACCCCCGAAGACCTTCCGCTGCTCGAGCAACGAGATCGGGCTTTCGCCGAAGGTCGGTTTCCACAGGGCGTGCCGTACCAAGTTCGCATCTGGCGTTCTGACGGCAGCGTCTGCACACTCACCGGTGCGGGCTTGGCCGTCGATTTCGACGGGAAGCCGGCGCGCCTAGTGGTTGGGTACGACGACAGCGAACGGGTGAGGGCACTGGCCCATCTGCGGGCGATCTTCGACCATGCGATGATCGGGATCGTCTTTTTGGATTCCAAGCTCACAGCCCAGAGTTGGAACGTCACTGCCGCGACCCTGCTTGGGTGGAAAGGCGACTGGGCGGGTGGGCCCGATCGGCGTCCGGCAGAGCAGCTGACCATTTTGCCTCACCTGTGCGAAGTGGCTGGGGCAACCGGCAGAGCCGCGGTCGAGTACTTCCTCGAAAAACTGGGCACCAAGCGCGCGATGCTGTCTCTCGCGGTTGCGGCACTGGCTCCCGCGGAGGGCTTGGAGGCGGGTGGATTCATCCTCACCATCCGCGATCTCACCGAAGCCCGGGAGGCGATGTTCGACCTGCGGAAGACGGGGGAAACACTTCGCGCCGTGTTCGAGGCGTCGCCTCTGGGGATCATTGCCTTTGATCGCACGGAAAAGATCCAGATCTGGAATCGAGGCGCGGAAAAGGTTTTCGGCTGGACTGCCGCGGAAGCTGCCGCCAATTCCAGCGCCGTCTTCAACGCTTTGGGGGAGGTTGCAAAGGCGGCGATTGGCCGCGCGGTTCGCGGCGAATCGGCGCGCATTGAGAGCCCGATTCGGGCGCGCTCCGGCGAGATCGATGCCAGTCTTTCGATCGAGCCGCTTCGCGATGCGGCCGGGCTCCCGAGTGGTTGGATCATGGCGATCGAAGATGTTTCGAGTCGGACGCGCTTGGAGAACGAGCTGCGGCGCACCGAAGCGATGTCAACCATGGGAGCGGTTGTCGCGGGGGTCGCCCACGAGGTTCGAAACCCGCTGTTCTCCATCACCTCGGCCCTCGATGCTTTTGGTTCGACGTTTGCGGACAAACCCGAGGCGCTCGAGTTCATCGGAATCCTGCGTTCCGAAGTGAAGCGACTGAGCCACCTGATGAACGAATTGCTCGACTTGAGCAAACCCCCGCTCTTGGCCCCGACTTTGGTCCGGCTGGAGGACGTGGTCGAGACCGTGGTGCGAGCTCAGACGCAAAACGCGGCGCAGAATGGCATCGAGCTGATCCACCACGCTCCTCAAAACAGCTCCCCCGTTTCGGGAGATCCGGCGAGGCTCGAGCAGGTGTTTCAGAATTTGGTGGAGAACTCGCTCCAGCACGCCCCACCCCAGAGCCAAATCGAGCTGAACGGAAGTTTGATTGAAGAGGGCGGGGAAGAGGCCATCGAGTACGAGATCCTCGATCATGGCCCAGGCTTTCGGGAAGAGGACGTTCCCAAGCTCTTTCAACCTTTTTTCAGCCGGCGCAAGGACGGCACCGGCCTGGGGTTGTCGATCGTGCAGAGAGTGGTGGAGCAGCATCGCGGCACGGTCCGCGCCGGCAACCGTCCAGGCGGCGGTGCAGCCGTCGCGGTGCGGTTGCCGCTCGCGGAGCAGCACCCGGCGTCATAGCAATCGCAACCTTTTGACGGCACCGGTGTTATCTCGGGGCGTATTTGCAAAGGCCCGTGGAGATCCCCCGAATCCAGCATTTGTTTATCGCGATGGTGGCCGGGTTGTTCATCCCTAACCCCACGGCCGCGGGGACCGTCTCGATTAGCTCCATGAAAGACAACACTCTCTACGAGAGTGACACCGGAGCCTTGAGCAACGGCGGCGGGCGGAACTTCTTTGTCGGCGGAACCAATTTCGGTCTAAAGCGCAGAGGGCTCATCGCCTTCGACATCGCGGCGAATGTTCCAGCGGGATCCACCATCCACGGCGTGACCTTGATTCTCCACCTGTCCAAAACCACAGCGGGGCCGGGTACGATCTCGCTCTATCGGGTTCTTGCGGATTGGGGGGAGGGGAACTCGATTGCTACTCCAGAGCGTGAAGGTCAGGGAGCGCAAGCCGCTCAGGGCGATTCGACCTGGTTACATACTTTCCACGATACAGGCTTTTGGTCAGCCCCCGGCGGTGACTTCAGCAGCACGCCCAGCGCCTCCGCACCGGTCTCGGGGGTCGACTTCTACGGCTGGACGTTGTCGCCGCAAATGGTTTCCGATGTGCAGTCCTGGCTGGATTCGCCGCAGGCGAACTTCGGCTGGGCCCTGGTTGCCGACGACGAGTCGCTTACCCAAACCGCCAGACGCTTTGACACGCGCGAGAACCAAAACCAATACTTTCGTCCCGTCCTCCAGGTGCAATTCACTCCACCCGCCGACGGAGGTGTTACCGACGCGGGACTTGAAGATGGTGGCTCGAGCGACGCGGGCGCGGATGCGGGGCTTCAAGATGGAGGTTCGGGCGACGCGGGCGTAGATGCAGGACTTCTAGATGGAGGTTCGAGCGACGCTGGGGTCATCGACGCAGGGCCAACCGACGCTGGCCCAACGGATGCCGGGGCAGACGGCGGGTTACCGGATTCCGGTATCCCAGATGGTGGCCAGCCGCTAAGCGAGGCGCCGCAGTCGACTTCCGGCTGCGAGATTGGGTCAAGCGGGCCCACTCTGGTCATGGGCATTCTAGCCGTGCTGCTGCTCGGAATTGTTCAGGCGCGCTGGCGCGCGTCGAAGCGACGCGAGATCGCACAACCCGATGCGGAGGGAGCACCTCCCGATCGTTGACCGGTTACTTGAAAATACTACCTCACCAATTCTGGCAGGAGATAACCTCGCCACAGCGACTGTTCGAAGCTCGGCCTGAAGAAGCCGAAGTGACCAATCCGCGGTACCTCGATCTCCGTCGGACTGATCCTCTTCATCACCTTGGGCGCGCGCGTGTAGAAGCCGTGCAAAGATTCGGTGTTTCGCGCGGACATGAACTCGTCATCCGAGAATGAGAGCGAAACGATGGGCGTCGTCACTTCCGCGTATTGTTCCCGAACATGCTCGCCCTCGGCCAACGCGTATTCTGGCGAGAGACACCATTTCCGCCACTGTTCCATCACTCCCTTTGGGAGGTCGCCGACCTTGCGAAGCCGCTTCCCCGGAAAATATCCGAAGATTCGCAGTGCGATCGGAGCGACGACGTACCAAAGCCACCAAGCGCGCCGTCTCAACGGAAGCGCGTTCTCTCGCCAATAGCCGCTGCCGGCGGCGACGGTAATCACTTTGGTGACACGAGAGTAATTGGGAACGAAGGGCAGAATCTGCGCCCCGAGACTGTGGCCAATCCAAAAAAGTGGCCTCCCGGGCGCGCGAGCGGTAATGGCCTCCACCATCGCGCGGCAGTCGAGGCGCGCCCAATCGAGAATGTCCGCCTTGCATTCTCTCAAATCCCGCGAACGCGACATACCCGTGCCTCGATAGTCGAAGGTCCCCACGAGGAAATGCTCCCGCGCGAGCCATTGGGCGAAAGGAAAGTAAAACTGCTGAGCCACGCCCATCGCCGGAATGATCAGCACCGCGCCTTTGGCCTCACCCTCGGGCGTGAAGAAATGCGCTACGAGTTTTTGGCCATCGGCAGCAGCAACGTGCTCTCTTGGCGGACTACTCATGACTTGGCACGCACTGCCTTTGCTCATCGACGCACTCTCCCCTTGCTTGTGTGTTGTTTCTTCGTTGCAACGTTACGCCTGCGAGCAGCGTTTTTCGGTGGCAAGGTTCGATTGTAGCGCAGCGCGCTTTGCACCCAAGAACGGACGGTGCGCGCATCACTTGGCACAGGCGCAACGTAGACGTAGCCGGTCATGACCCGGCCACGCATTTCCATCGCGCGAGCCCCCCGTTTATTGACAGCTTCGTCATGCTGCTCGGGACCCACCCGGACGAGGAGTCCTCGAGGGGATACCGCAAGAGTCATGTGGCCGTTGACCATGAACGCCGTTCCGCCAAACATCTGGATTTCTCGGACCGAGACGACACCCTCAAGGGCGGTCCTCACGATCGTCAGCTCAGCACCATCAGAACTAAGGCCCCGAGCGCGTATCATTCTTCTACCTCCCGCAGAGATCGCAGAAAGCTCAACGCCCGGCCCCAGGCTTCTGGAGAGTTCAGGATCCCCAGATGGCTAGTGCCGAGGATTGAATCGTGCTGCCCCTGTCCGACAAGCTCGAACGTTAGCGCGCCCTGTAACCGGGGACTCGCCGCGAAGTCGTGCGGATGACCATCTCGATCCTCTGCCGGAACGGCGGGGAAAAGCCCGTCCGTAGCAGGAGCGTTGGGGTATCCGCCGGAGTTGTATACGAAATCAGCGTCGACATTTCGGATCACCAGGTAGTGCGTCGGAGCTGGCGTTTCCCCAGCACCGTTGAGAGTCGTAAGCAGCGGAGTGTGATCCGATCCGTACTCTCTACACACGGCACTGTTCGGGGTGAAGCCTCCATTCTGCGGAAATTGCCAATAGTTCGCCGGGTTGGGCGAGCAGTTGACGATGCCATGGTTCGGCCCATCCACGGCAACCAGCGCACGGACCAGACGATAGGCGTTGTCCTGGCGCATCCACTCGCGAGCAACGGTAACCCCAAGGCTGTGGCCAACGATGTCGACCTGCTGCGCATCAGTGAACTCCATGACTGCGCGCACAAAGCTGCGTAGAAGCGGGACCGCCGCGGCTGTCGTGTGCGCGGGGCCCGAACGCCGCGTGGGATCCTGCAGCAGATCGCATTGATCCCCCTGATAGCCAAGCGCCCACACCTCCCCAAGGCGGTAGCCACGGTCCACAAAGAATTGAGCGAAGTCGTGAATGTGACCAAAGGGGTTGCAGGCGGTTGCGAACGGCGTGTCGTTGTTGCCGTGCAGGAAGATGACAGGAACGTGATCGCTGTGTCCCTGATCGGACCCGAATCCGATCACCGGCACGCCCAGGAAGGGATTGATGATCACTGGAAAGCCTGGGGGGAATGTCGTCCCGACTTGGGGTTGCGCGAGGACCGGGATTGGCAACGAGATCGACAATAGCCCGATTGTCGCCGCAGCAGTGCGCTTCATTAGACACCTCCGTGAAACTGGTTGAGAGCGGAAACTCGCGTAACTCACGAGATCGAGCTGGTCAATGCACAATCGCTGCGAACGCGGTCCTCGACTGCCAGCACGGCAGCTCCTTCCAAAACTTGGGATGGAACGACCTGAGGGTATCCGCCCTCGGGCGGACAATCGCGGGCAAATCGCCGTTGCCAAACTGGGCTCGGCGGCGTACGTCGACATGGCCTCGCCTTGACGCCGACTTTTGCCTTGTCCGAGCGTGGAATCCCGGCGACGGCATTTAGGGGGATAACATGAAAGCGAATCGACTTGGAATCCTGGCGGTAGTTCTAGCTCTTGCGATGCCTCTGGCGGCCAATGCGCGGGATGGTGGCCGAGGCGGGCGAAGAGGTTTACTCCGTCTCGTCGGTGTAGTCCCGGTGCCGAACCACCCGATCATCAGCGCAGATATCGGCTGGGTGGATCCGCGAACTGAGAGGGTTTACATTGCCGACCGATCCAACTTCGGTGTCGATATCCTCGACGCAGAGAACAATCTGTTCGTGGACCGCGTCGAAGGCATGGCCGGGCCTCTGCCGAGCGGCGGCGGTACGCCCACCACGAACGGTGGAGGACCCAATGGGGTGTTGGTGACTCCCGACGGAATACTCTGGGCGGGGGACGGCAATGCCACCACCACCGTCGCGGACGTGAACCCGCGCTCGCCAAACTACCTGAGCATCATCGGGCAAATCAGCACCGCGATTGCTGACTGCGACAGCGCCAATGCCCACTACTGCGGTCGCGCGGACGAGCTCGGGTATGATCCGGAACATCACATCATCTTGATCGCAAACAATGCGCCGCTCGACGTAGCGCCTCCGCACGGACCCATCGCTCCCTATGCGACGTTCATATCCGCGGATCCTCCGTACCCGGTTCTCGGCCGTATCTCGTTTCCAGGTTCGACCGGATTGGAGCAGCCGCTGTGGGATCCGGGACTGAACGGAGGCCGTTTCTTGCTGACAGTTCCGGGCAATGTTGACCTCCAACTTCCGCCGAGAATCGCGGTCATCGATCCCGTCAGCGAGGCATTCGAAACGATGGACATCGACTGTCAAGGACTGGTCGGCACCAACAGTGCCAGCATTACCGGCATTGCGCTTGGGCGCTCGCAGCACATTCTGATCTCCGCCTGTGGCGCCGGCTCGATCCCGAGCTTTCCAATCATCCTCAATGCCAGAACCGGCGAGGTCATCAACGTCGTTACGCAGGTCGGTGGAGGGGATGAGGTTTGGTACAACCCGGGCGCGGAGCAGTTCTATGTCACCGGGGTCGATAACACCGGCGCAACGGGGCTACAGTCGCTCGGCATCATTGACGCGAGGACCAGCAGCTGGCGTCGGAATCTGACCGACGTGAGAGGGAAGAATCCCTCCGCTCTGCCAGAGAACAGCCACGTCTTTACCGTCGTCCAAATTACTCAAGCGATCGTCGATGACCCGTCGCTCGATGACAGCACCTGCGCCGTGTTCAGGTATCGCGGCACCGGGTGCGTGGCGCTCTTTGCTCCGGAGAACGACGACTAGCCCCCGTTTGAGATGGCCGGCCAAGGCTCTGAATTAACTGGGGTCAGACACCCACGCCTTTCCGCCAGGTGCGACCCATTACTTAGCGATCGTTAAGTAAATGGGACACGCGGTCGCCTGGGATGGCCGGCCAAGGCTCTGAATTGACTGAGGTTGGACACTCACGCCTTCCGCCTTCTGTGACCAATTATTTAGCGATCGCTAAGTAAATTCCTTCGTTGCTCAGTCGGCAACGCACAGTTCGGGGAACTCGTTGTGCGCTTCCGCATCCTATTCGCGATCCGGCCATGATGGCCGAGACCAATCTCCAAGGAGAACGAGGAACATGAGATCGCTAATCAAATTACTCGGTGCCGTTGGGATTGGGTTCGTCGGAGTCGCGAACGCCGACCAGGTGATCGTTTACCAGGCGCCGCTCGCATCGGACCACCTAATCTCGGCGAGCTTTGCGGTGAACCGCCAATTGGGCCGAGCCTGGGTTGATGTTGATGTCCGCTCAATCGTCGGCGGTAGTGAACCGGAGTTCAACCCACCGATCCCGTGGCACGTCGATGGCCTCTACTATGATTCGGCTCGAAAGCAGGTGCTCTATCGGACTGCTACTGGACCGGTCGTTTGCGCTGAAGACGCCACAAGTCTCGGGGCAGCCTATCTGAAGGACACCGGAAATTGCCGATTGATCCAAAGCACCGAACGGGTGAGCGTTGACGACGGATTCGACGTCCACGAGCAAATGGTGGCAAAGGTTGTGTTGGACGCGCAGAGCGACACCGCCCGCGTGCAAGCCGCAACTCACTGAAAAGGGTGGTGAGCGTAAATGCTCGACCATCTCGGCGGGCCCTGAGTGCAGCGCAGAATGCAGCGCTGCACTCAGCGGCGCGATGGTACACCACAACTGGCCCGTTGATTACTTGCTTACTCGCCGTCCTCACCGTCGGTGAGCCGTAGGATCCACAAGCCCTCGTTCTTGTCGTTGGTGTAGATGTATCCTCGGGTGTCCACCAGCACGTCTTCCGTCTGGCTCACCAGCGCGCCGACAGGCTGTGGACCGTAGCGGAGAATCGGAGGCGGTGGGAGGAAGTACCCGACTTCGCGTGGCAACCGAGGATCTGAGATGTCGAAGATGCGAAGGCCGGCATTGAAGTAGGTCAGATAGACCAGACGATCCGAGTGCTGGGTGAACGGGCTGTGGCGGTGCTGATTCTGATTGTGCGGACCAAAGCGACCCCGTTTGGCGCAGAAGTTCGTGTACGGAAGGCCCCGGGGAGGCACAGGTACCGGAAAGACCGAAAGCAGAATGGGGTTGGTCGGGTCGGAAACGTCCACCACCGAGGCTTGGTTTAGCGCCTCGTGACAGTCTTCGGCGATCGCTTCCGAGTTCACTATCGCCAGATTTCTCTCCGAGAGTACAACCACGCTGTGGACGCCGATGTTGCCGAGAAATGGCGGGGTAAAGGAGAGTTGTCCGATTTTTTGCGGGTGCGCGACGTCAGAGATGTCGAGAACCACCATCCCGGCGGCGCCATAGGGGACGTAGGCGAGATCTCCTTCTACTTGGGGTGGACCATGGAGTGATACACCCGGGGTTGGCGTTTCGCCCCCGTCGACCCACTGCCCAGTCACCCACCATCGGCTCACCTCGACTGGATTCGAAGGATCGGTGACGTCGATGATCACGTAGATGTTTCCGCTGTATCCCGGCATTCCGGCAGCCAGATGAACGTAGCGCCCGCCAAAATAGCCGTCGCGATGCGTCCCGGTGCCCCCGGTGTGGAATTGCCCAAGCAGCTGCGGATTGACTGCATTGGCGAGGCTCCAAATCAGGACGCCTTCATCGTTTGGTTGCGAGGGGTCTCCTCCCCAATTTGGAGGAATCCTTTCGAGGGCAGTAATCATCTTGTTGTCCTCGATTTCCATCTGGATGGTCCAGGTGTTGGTGGGCCCCGGCACGAACTGAACCACCCTGGGCCGCGACGGTTGGGTGACATCCATGATCGTCCATCCGCGATCCCACAGGTGCCCCATGTAGAGGTACCACCGCCCTTGGCGCTCCTGGATTGCCATCTTGAACGGAGGACGCCCTTGGACTTCGGAATATGCGATCACCCGAACGTTCCGAGTGATCGGCCGTCCCGGAGGCTCATCGGCAAGAACTGCCCTGGCGAAGACCAAACCAATGACGACCCTAACTACCAACGGAACACTGCAACCGCTCTTGTGGTCCATGTTTGCTCCCCCGATTGGCAATTTCGAGCGCAACATCGATCAAAATCGTTCGCCAGGGGGCTTCGAACTCGGATGGCGTTGGAAGTTGAACAGGGTCTGTCGCAGCGGCGCCGTTGTCGATCATTTGTGCTCAACCCCACGTGACCAGTGATTTCGTATCGACTAGGCTGGTGAGGGAATGGCGCGCGTGCTCGATCCCGAAGGAGCGCATCTGGCGGCGTTGCGCCGGCTGCAGGACTTCACAGGCGCGCGCGTCCTCGAGGTGGGCTGCGGCGACGGCCGGCTGACCTGCGGAATCGCCGAGCATGCGGCGAGCTTGTTGGCCTTCGATCCCGATGAGGCCGCCGTGGCGTCGGCCCGCGCCGCGCTGCCCGACGGGCTGGCCGGGCGGGTAACGTATCGAGTCGCCTCAGCTACCGACATCGAGATTGCGCCGGCCAGCTTCGACATCGTGCTTTTCTCCTGGACACTTTGATGAATCTCCCCCAAGGACGTCGTGCACGTCCTTCGCAGATTCCATGAGGCGGTCGTCCCGTGTGGAATCGTGCTCGACCTGCAGGTCATCCGGCCTCATCCGCGCATCGAGTCGGAAGGGCGAGTCGTTCACCTCGGCGACGGCAGTCCGCTGTTCGAGGGAGCGGATGCCGCACGAGCGGCGGTGGATCTGCTGCTCGCCGAGGGCCGATTTCTCGAAGAGGGTATCGACGACCATGACGTCCTCAAGCATTTTGACAGCGGCGCCGACCTGGTAGCGAACTGGCCGCGAAGGCACGCTAAGCCAACGGATCAGGTCGCGTCATTCCTGAGAAGCATCTCCAGCGAGTGCATCGTCCGAGAGCGCTGTCGCTTGCGCCGGCTCCGGCGCGTCTAATGTTCAGGTTTCCTGAGCGTCATCCGGGCGAGCCACAACAACCCGGAATTTGCAGTGACCGTCGACTACTTAACGGCTTTTTTTGGGGGCCACGCCTCTTCCCCCCTCGTACCGTTGTCTCTGAGGTGTGCATCCCTAACACTACAGAACTTGGGTGACCCAAGGGCCTCGTGGGACCGGCCGGGCCTCTAGGCGAATCCCAAGCTCACCGCCGCGCGCGGGCGGGCAAGCCAACGAGGTGATCGATGAAACTCGCTTTGCAAGTCGTGAGTATCGCATCCGCAGTCGCCCTAGGACTGGCGACACCAGGTTGTGGCTCTTCATCGTCGGACGGAAGTGCCACCATTCTCGGGACAGTGACCAACGCCCAGTCCCAGCTGCTCCGGGTCAGTGTCGAAGGGACGAGCCTCTCCTGCACAACTGACTCCTCCGGCCAGTTCACTCTCAAGCGCGTGCCATCTGGAACGGTCGTCCTTCGTTTCGTAGGCAGAGGCGTCGACGTTCGCGGCCGGATGTCGGGACTCAACGCGGGTACGACGACGCGGATTACCGTGCAAATCAGCGCATCGGGTGCGGTGATCGTTCGAGCGCCGAATGAGATCGAGTTGACAGGAACAATCGAGTCGATCACCGCGCCCAATTTGAAAGTCTCCGGCCTCACCGTGGTAACGAACACTGACACCAAGTTCAAACGGCGTGGCGAGAGGGGCAACTTCGCCGATCTCGCGGTCGGGCAACTCGTCCGCGTCGAAGGGTCTGTCAACGCAGAAGGACAAGTGCTCGCGCGCGAAATCCGTGTATTGGTGACACCCGATCAGAGCAGTGTCCGGATCCGCGGCGTCATCGAGTCGATCGCACCCCCCACCCTGAAAATTTTAGGCCTCACCATCGCGACTGATGCCAACACCCGCTTCAATGTGCACTCATTGGCCAATCTCATGGTTGGCGATGTGGTGCAGGTAGAGGGCAGGTTTCTTGCCGACGGCACCGTGCTCGCGCGCTCGATCGAGAAGCTGGCGCCTGAAGAAGAGGAAGAGGATGAAGTCGAGCTCGAGGGCAGGATCCAGTCCGTTACGCCGCCGGCGCTCACGGTGGCCGATAAGACCGTCCTCACCGATTCCGCCACGCGAATCATCGGGCGCGACGGCACAATCCTGCTCTCGAATTTGCAGGTAGGCCAGGACGTGGAAGTGGAGGGCAAGCGGCTGGCCGACGGCAGCGTCCTCGCTACTCGTATCGAGGTGGAGAACGACTAACCCGATCTGGGAGCACCAACAGCCTGTGCCAAATTGGTCATCGCGGTCTCGGCGATGAGAGCGAAACTCCCAGATGCTCCATTCGGGGACCGCTGAGCGCGTTTTTGGATGAAGTGAACGTCCCGTTTGCGGGGTCGAAGATCTCGGCGCTGTCCAGCACCCGGTCGATGTTCTTGCCCCGCCCACCCGCGAATAGCACTCTCCCGTCCTCGAGTGCGCTTGCCGAGTACACGGTGCGCGCCTCGTGCATCCGCCCGGCCGGTGTCGAGAGCTTTTGGCCGACCGGATCGAAAATGACCACTCGCTCGTCTCCCGCCAGCAGAACTCTGCCGTCCTTGAGCAGCACCAGCTGCAAGACCTCGATGGGAATGCGTTCCTTGAGCGCTTTGAAAGTGACGGACGCCGGATTGAAGATCTCCAAGGAATGGAGCATTTTCGCTTGGTTGTCCCAGCCACCTGCGATCAGTACCGTGCCATCGTGGAAAAGGCAGCTTCTGAGATCATCGCGCTTGGTATGCATCCTGTCTCTAGTCAAGGTGAATCGACCGGTTGCCGGGTCGAAGATCTCCGCCGAATTGAGCGCGTGATTGACGCCGCCGCTGGCATGCGCCCCCCCGGCGATCAACACCCTGCCATCACGCAGGAGGGTCGCACTGTGACGCAAGCGCGAAACGTTGAGCTTACCCGCGGTCAGCTGAAAGCGGTTCGCGGTGGGATCGTAAATTTCGGCGCAATCGGAACTGGCATCATCGGAGATACTGCCGCCCGCAATCAGTACCAGGCCGTCTTTCAGCAGTGTTGCGGAATGAAAACCGTGGCCGCACATCGTGTCCGGAGCGCTGGTAAGGCTTTCCCCCGGGCGGTCGAGAATCAAAGCCTGTTTGGAGGGGCCTTGCGGATCGAAGCCGCCTACGATCAATATCCGGCCATCGTTGAGCAGGGTTGCCGAGTAGCGTCTTCGATCTGGAGCGATTCCCGCCACCGCGGTAAAGCTTTGTGTCGCGGTGTCAAAGTAATCGCCGCTTGTGAGCTCACTAGCGCCCAGCGTTCCGCGTCCCCCCAGTAAGAGCACGCTGTGTCCGCCGACTTGATCCGCACGCGCAAGAGCGCCGATCCCGGAAACAGCGGCAGTCAGAGCGAATGCGGCTACACACGTCACGCGCGCCACGCAACGGTCTCGGACTTCCATTTTGAATCCCCGTTCAGATTCCCACCAACGCCAGGCTGCTACAAGGAAGATCGATTCTTTCGCCGCGGACGACGCTCGGGAAGATCGTCGCGCGCCTCAAGCAAGACCTTTGGCACTTCCGTCGAGACCCCCGGTTCGCTGATTTCTGGATTGTCAGAAGATTACCGACTGGTGTAGTTCTTGGGGCGGAACCGCTGGACGAGGAGAAAGGTATGCCCAAGTATTTGATCGAGCGTGAAATTCCTGGCGCTGGGAAATTGAGCGCTAGCGAGCTGCAGGGAATCGCGCAGAAGTCGTGCAGCGTGCTCAACAAGATGGGGCCGCAGATCCAGTGGGTGCAGAGTTACGTGGTGGGCGACAAGATCTATTGCGTCTACATCGCACCGAATGAACAGATGGTTCGCGAGCACGCGAAGCAGGGCAACTTTCCCGCTAATCGCATCTCGCAGGTCACCGCCATCATCGATCCGACCACCTCGGAGCGCTGAGCCGACACGGTCCCTTCGCAGTTGACTGAGGTGATCCTCCGCCTCGGGAATCGGCTTTGTCCAAAATGATGGACAAACAAGCGTCTCCAGTAGCCGTCTGACGACCGGCCCGGTATCTCTCAACGAGACTTCAGGCGCATCCAACAAGGGGGGACGTCGTGGCACCAATCCATAAATGGGCTGTAAGTGTCTTTCTGTTTTCCGTCGTTCTCGTCGGGGTCGCGAGCATCGCAGCGGCTCCCTCGATTCGCCCAGATGAAGCGGGCACAGCACGTTCATCCGACCACCAGGACCCCGCTTTCTTCGCCCCCGCCGGAGTGGCCGATTTAACGTGTGGTCGTTGTCACAATGATTATCCGCTGATCATCGTCAATGAGTTAGGGGGCCCCTTTACGATCGACGATTGCGGCGGGAACCAGGGCAGCCAGTGCGGGGGCCTTTTTACTGACGGCTATACGCCCGGTCGAACTTATCAAATGCGCGCCATCATCTCTTATCCCGGAATGTCGAGCTGGGGTTTTGACCTCTGGGTCATCGACCAGAAAGGCGCCACGGCCGGTACGCTTATCGCCCAACCAAACCGCACCGCGACGCACACCCGCACCCAAGGCGGAATGACCGTGGGCGCGGTCGGCGACGAGGGGGTCCGCTATCGCCAGAACGGCCGCTATGACGGTCCGGTGGGCTGGCGCTTCGCCTGGCGAGCTCCGGCCACCGACATCGGACCCGTCCAATTCTTTGCGGAGGGAACGGCCGCCGATCGCGATCGCACCCCGCGCGGCGATTACAGCTATTATTTGAACGGCATCGTGGTCAATGCAGCATCCCAGGGTAAGAGCCACTGACTGTCGGTAGCTGCTCAGCTCGCTTCAGGATTGATCAGCGACCGCGTAGTCGTCCCCGTAGTACTTGCTGGTAATCCGCGTATGAAACGTCAGGGCCTTAATTGGCTCGTACTTCGGATTCGAGAGGCCAGGAAGCACTTCGAGGACCTCGTCCTCCCGAAGGTAGACATTCATCGGAAATGAAACACGGGGCTGCCGGCGTAGCCCTGGATCCCTTGGTTTGCCCACACGATGGGTTGTGGACGGAAGAATGTCGTTGGTGATGCGCTGGATGTAATCGCCCGTATTCAGGATGATCGCGCCCGGGGGTGCGGACAAGCGAATCCACTTCATGTTGGCGCGGTTGAGGACCTGAAGCCCTTCGATCCGCGGGGCGGGAAGGAAAGTGAAGAGGTCGACGTCTTCGTGTCCCAGGAGTCGGGCGGCGCCGGACGCCTCGTCCTCCAGCGAGACAGGCGGATAATAGTTCAGTCGCAGCCCGAAGTTCGTGCGCGTCAACTTCTGATCGAACAGATGTGGATCGCAACCCAAGTACGTCAGGATGCTTTGCATCACGGGGGAGATCAGCTTCTCGTGGGCCAGACACAATCGACGAAAGAAAGGCTCGAGGTCAGGAATTGGCCAGAAATCATTGATGCAACCAGATGAGGCGGGATCGTCGCCCAGATCGAACGCGCGGCGACAGAAGACCCAACCCTCCACCAGGTCCGGATGGATGTCGCTGGTCTCCTTCAGAGGAAAGTAACCCTGGTTCACCGAGCCATGACGTTGAGCGCGAAAACGCAGTTTCTCCTCGAGCGATGGGCGTGTGAACAGCTCTAGAGTTCTTTCGGTAGCTTCCTCGTAGAGCTTTGGATCCACACCATGCCCTTCGAGGATGGCGAAGCCGATCTCCCGCAGAGCCTGTCCTAGCTCGTGAGAAAAGGATCGTCGATCGCGCTTACCGCCGCGCAGGAACCGACCGATGTCGACCGTACTGATGCGGTACGCCTCGTCGAAGGATTCAGCGTCATCCGCTTCCGCCAGCCGGTACTCTTGCCGCTTGTGAACTTGATCGTAGCGAATGAAGTCCTGGTTTTTCGCGTCGATCCCCTGGACTTTGCGGTCCGCCATCGGTTTCATGCCTCGTGCGCGAACCATAATCTCTTGGTCGCGGATTGTCAGGATGGAGGACCGATGCCGGTCGCGCTCGAGGGCGGTTGCTTTGTAACAGCGTTGAGGGAGGGTGAACCTGATCAGCACCCAGGAATTCGAATCTGGCGGCACGTTCACCGAGGGACCGGCGCCACTGCAATCTCGCTGCGGGTCCTGGAGTTCGCGCCCGGGACTTCGCCGGCGATTCGGACGCCTCGATGTGACGAGATCTTATATGTCCTGGAGGGAGAAGCGACTCTCATCGTCGACGGAGCAACACACCGAATCGGGCGTGATGTCGGAGTCTACCTCGGGCCTGGCACTTTTTTGACGGTGGAGAATCCAGGGCCCGCTCCACTGACCGTGGTCAGCTCACAGTGCCCCGATCCGGGTGCCTCTCTGGACCTCGCACGCGGCTTGTCCAGCAGGTCGAGCGGATCGAGCTCGCGTCCAACGTCTGTGGTCGCACTCGATGATACTCTCAGAGAGGTGACGAGCGATCGTTGGTACCGAGTGCTCGTGGACAAGCGACTGGGATGCTCAGAAACGACCCAGTTCGTCGGCGGAATTCCGCCGGGCCGTGCGCCCGATCACTTCCATCACTATGAGGAAGTGCTCTGCATCCTGAGCGGAAGCGGTCGCATGTGGGCTGGCCAGTCCAACGCGCCGATCCAGCCAGGCTCCTGCATTTTTCTTCCGCGCGGGCAGGTGCATTGTGTTGAGAACACAGGCGGTGGCGAGCTGCGCTTGCTCGGCGTATTTCATCCAGCTGGAAGTCCCGCGGTGCGATTCGAAACAGGTTGAGCCAATTCTGCAGCGCGGCCCTCGAGCAATCTCAAGCGCCGGGCTCAGACTCAATCGCTCGTAGAGACGCATCGTAGTCATGCGCTTCGCGTGCACCCTGTCGCCTTCCGAACCAATAAATCAAAGCGCCAACCACCGCCCACATCAGGGAGAGCTCGAGGGTGGTCACCGATCCTTCTGCGATGCGCTCCCGAATCCCCAGCCGCTGCAGCGTGCGAAGGTCTTGGATCACTTGCACCAGGACCAGGCCGCTCATGGAGAGGATCGAGAAAATGGCGGCCGTTCGCTGCACTCCCCTTGGTATTCGAACGGTGACGGAGCGGAACAGCTCCGGGTTCATCCGGGGAAGCAATATCAGCGAAAGACTGTGCAGCCCATACAAGAGCACGAGCGCGAAAACGGCAATGTTCAGGGCGACTGAGATCTGACCGCTCAACACCAAGAGCAGCGCTGCCGCCATCGTGAGGGTTAATCCGAGGATGGGAGTTCCCGAGCGCGGCTCGATGCGGCCAAGCCAGCGTGGCGCAAGGCGGTCCCGTGAAAGCACGATCCCCAAACGCGATGGAACGAGCATCGTTGCGTTCAGCGAGGTGGTGATCGCCATCACTGCTCCGAGACCCACGAACCACGACGCGCCGAATGGCAGGTAGACTGAGCTCACTTCCACCATGGGGGCGGAGCTGAGGCGCAGCCGCGATCCCGGCAGGACCCCAAAGGCGACGATCGACATGCCAAGAAAGATGAGTGCCGTAATACTGATTCCCCTGAGAAAGATACGTGGCAGCTGTCGCGTGCTGTCCTTTACCTCCCCGGCCGCTTGCGACAGCGATTCGAACCCGGCATAGGCAAAGAAAAGCGGCGGAAGAGATGCCGCAAACCCTCCGAAACCGTGCGTGAAAAAAGGGCGATAGTTCTCTGGCGCGATGGCGAAGAGCCCTGGAATCACGAGAACGAGGATCGAAAAGACCATCAGAGTGCACATCGCTACCTGGACTCGGCCAAACCATCGAACGCCTAGCGCGTGCGCCACAAAAAAGAGGAAAAGGCTCGCCACCGCCAGAATCGTCCGGTGCATTTCGGGCCGCAGCAGGCCGCCCGAAAGCTCAATGACGTATTCGGCAAACGCGATCGCGAGGTACGCCAAAGCGCCGACGTAGGAGATGATCTTGAGCCAGACACCCACGAAGGCGAGACCATAGCCGCCGAAGGTTCTCGAGATGTGCGTGTACTCCCCGCCGGGCAACCGCCCCAGTGGGGTGGAAAGATAGACCGAATATGCAACTGACGTAGCGAGGACCATCGGCGCGAGGACGAGGTATCCGAAAATCACGCTGGGTCCGGTCAGCTCCCATGCCAGTCCAGTGACCTTGAAGATTCCGGCACCGATTAGGATTCCGATCAGCACTGCATACGATTCGAGGGCTCCGAGATCCCGGCGCAAGCCAGAAGACTGGCTGGCGCTGGGGGCGTCTCGGCGGACCTCGGCGGCCCGCGATAGCTCGGGCGATTGCTTACTCGCGCTCAACCTGACCCTGTCCTCCCGGGAGAGGAGAGATGGCGACCAGGATTTCTTCGCCACCGAGCGACAATTTGACGCCATCCTTCGGTGCCACACCGAGCTCAAACTTTTCCGCGAGTAACTCGTCGCGCAGGAAAGCCTCGTGCGCCGAGATGGCCTCAGCGATGTGGCGCGGTGCCGCCACTCGGACAGCGATCCGATCGGAAACCTTCAAGTTCATGGCCTTTCGCTGATCCTGCAGCAGCCGATTGAAATCCCGGGCAAGCCCCTCCTGCAGAAGCTCGGGTGTGATGGTCGTATCCAAGGCAAGAAAGATTCCTTGTTCCAAGCTGCATTTCAGATGCGGCGGCCCTTCGAAGGAGAAGAGGACCTCGTCCGGCCTGACTTCAAGCTTCTGTCCCTCCACCTCGAAAGTGAGCGGTCTGCCTTCCGAGATCTGCTTGGGATCGGCGCTCTCGATGGCCTGCGCGAGAGTCTTAAAGTATTTGCCTGTCCGAGGTGCAAGCTTCTTGGCATCTGCTTTCAAACGCACCTTCACCATCGAGCTTTCATCGTCGATCAACACCAGTTTCTTGAGATTCGCTTCCTCGAGAACTTGCGACGCATAGTTCGGATTTTCGAGAACGCGGCGATCAGCGGCTTCCCTTGGACGGAGATACAGGGTTCCCAATGGCTGTCGAATCTTCACTTTGCTCCGAGTTCTCACGCTCAGAGCCAGATTCTTGACTTGGATGACTGTCTCGATGCTCTGCTCCAGCGCCTCGTCGATCAGCGAAGCATCGACTCGCGGGTACGAAGTCATATGGACTGACTCGGGAGCGCTGGCATCCACTGAGCGCACCAGGTTTTGATAAACCTCCTCCGTCAGAAATGGCAGCATGGGAGCCATGACACGGGCAACGCCGATCAAGACGGTATAGAGGGTCTGATAGGCCTCGGGCTCGCTCTTCCAGAAGCGTCGACGAGAGCGACGCAGGTACCAGTTGGAAAACTCCTCGTCGAAAGTCTGGAAGGCTTCGATCAATCGGTAGTGCTCGTATTCTTGAAAGGCGGCGTGGGCGGCGCTGATCAACCGCTGTAACCGACTCAGAATCCAACGGTCGAGCTCATCAGTAGGCGGTACCGCGCGCCCCCCTGGTTTCCAATCGTCTGCCGTCGCATAGATGACGAAAAAGCTGTAACAATTCCAAAAAGTCAGCAGCTTTCGCCGGACGTCGGCATCCAGCGTCGGGCCCGCATTGGCAGCAGGGTGAAGATCTGGAAAGTTGAGATTCTGGCCAGTCTTCTGCTCCGCGTAGAGGTAGCGCATCACCTCCGCCCCAAACACTTCCGCCGCTTCGTCGAACGCGATCGCGTTGCCTTTCGACTTATGCATTTCATCGCCCCGCGCATCGCGGACTAAGGCGTGGCCCAGGAGAGCCTTGAACGGTGCACGGCCCTCCATCATCACGCTCATCGCGAGCAGGGAGTAAAACCAGTTGCGAAACTGACCGGGAAAACTTTCGAGCACCAGATCTGCAGGAAACCATTTCTCCCAATACGCGCGGTCGGTCGAATATCGCAGGGTGCTGAAGGGAACAATGCCCGCATCGAGCCAAGGATTGCCGACGTCCTCTATGCGAATGGCGAGAGCCCCGCACTTCTCGCAACCGATCTTCACCGCGTCGACATAAGGACGGTGCGGAGAGTGCCCCTCGAATGCGTCCCAGCCCTCCACTGCGCGGGCCCTGAGCTCCTCACGGCTACCGATCACTTCGAAGTGCTCGCACTTACCGCAGACCCAAATTGGGAGCGCCAGTCCCCAAAAGCGCTTCTTGGAGATCATCCAATCGCCCATGTTTCGCAACCAATCCAGCTCTCGAGCTTCCCCTTCCGGTGGGATCCACCGAATGGAGGGGACGACGCTCATGATGCGGTCGCGCCAATCCATTCGGATGAACCACTCATCGACCGGCCGGAAAATCAGCTCCTGTTTACAGCGCCAGCAGTGCGGGTAAACGTGCGGGTAGCGCTCGCGCGCGACCAGCCGCCCCGAGGCTTTGAGCGCGGCCGCGACGTCGTCGGCGACCGCGTTCGCGTTGCGTCCGGTGAAGGGACCGAATCCTTCGACAAAAACCGCGCTCTCATCGAGCGGGGCAAGGGCGGGAAGGCCATTCTCTTTTCCAAGCTGTTGGTCCTCCGCGCCGCAACCCGGGGCGATATGGACCAAACCCGTCCCCTCCGTTTCGCTCACCGCATCCCACGCAATGACGCGATGCTCTTCGGCCGCGGACCTCTCCCCCCTCGTTTCTCCATAGGGAAATAAACCACCGGGCCTTTTCTGCGCGGGAAGCTCGTCAAACGGGCCCTCGTATTCCATTCCGAGCAAGGCGCGTCCGGGAACCTCCTCGAGCACTTCGACCGAGCCGCTTCCTTTGAGAATGGTGCGAATCGACGGCAGCTTGTGCGTTGCTTGCTTCCCCTCGGCCGAAAGATCTTGCACCCGGTCTCGCTCAAAATTGCCCTTGCCGATGTAGTAGGTCCAATCGTTGTGACGGACCTTGAGGTACGTCATCTCTGGATTCACGGCCACTGCTACGTTGGAGGTCAGCGTCCAGGGGGTGGTGGTCCAAATCAGCAGCGCGGTCCGGTCCATCCCTCGGATCGGGAATCGAACATAGAGGGAAGTGTGCGTAGTGATGCGACGACCCTCGACCACCTCCATCTGAGAGAGTCCGGTGCCACATCTTCCGCACCAGGGCATGACGTCGTGCCCGCGGTAGATGTAGCCCTCGCGATGGCACTTTTTTAGGAAAGCCCAAATCGTGTAGTTGTTCTCATCAGAGAACGTGTAGTAGCTCCCGCCGTACTCCGCGGAACCCAACTTGCTGATGATCGCACTGGCGGGAGCAGTCTCTCTGTATCCGCTCGGCAGGTCTGCTGTGACTGAGTGATCCCCGTTGGCGAGCGCGTCTCGCAGCGAAAGAAGCAGGTTGGGGTCATCCCAATCGCACCAATAGCCCAAGCGAATCGACTGCTCCGTCTGCCGCGCCGCAAACGTGAGCACTCGCTCTTTGCAGGCGCGCACGAACTTCTCGATGCCGTACTGGCGAATATCGCGCTTGGTTCCCAGGCCGAGGCTCTTTTCGACTTCGACCTCCACCCACAGCCCCTGACAGTCGAACCCATTCTGGAACCGCAGAGCGCGCCCGTTCATAGCGTGGTAGCGCTGGTACATGTCCTTGAGCGACCGACCCCACGCGTGGTGTACGCCCATCGGGTTGTTCGCGGTGATGGGACCGTCCAGGAACGACCAGCGCGGCCCGTTCGCTGTTTGTTTGCGCAGCTTGTCGAAGATTCGCTTCTCGTCCCAGAAGCGCAGAATCTCGCGCTCCATCGCGGGAAAATCAGGGACTCTGGGAACGGGTCTGTACATCGGCTAGCTACAGTAACTGGGCTTGCTTAAGCCATGCACAAACTATTTTCGGAAGATGATCAACGAATCAAAAATTTGGCGGTCGCTGGTACCAGCGGAGCACGCGCAGTGCGCGTAGGGTGTTCCACCGGCTCGGTCGGCCCTCGCGCTCGTCTATCTCGACCGGCATCACACCGGGATACCGGGTCTCGATCGGCCACCGCCCGTCGCCGTCGCGCTTCGACGCGACCAGCTCGATCGCCTCGGCCACCCGTTCGTCGGGCCTGACGACAGCGCTGCGCAGGTACTCGAGCCCCCGCAGCACGTCGTAGTGCCACCACGTCGGGAAGGCGAAGCGCGTCCACGCGGCGCCGCCCTTGCGATCTCGCTCGATCACCTCGCCGGTCGACCGCCGCCGGAAGAGCCGGCGCTCGAGGAGGTACTCCTGCCCGCGAAGACGAGCCGCGGTAACGTTCGGGGCTCCTGCGCCCCCGTTCGTGCTCGAGCAGCGCTTCCAACACGCAGATCGTCGTGTTGAACGACGACCGCGTCGAGCGGTTCGGCGCCTCGCAGTTCCAGCCGCCGTCGGACAGCTGTTCGCCGAGTAGCCGGTGGACGGTGCCCCGGACGTCCTGACCGAAATAGGCGCCGGCCGTCGCCACCTGCCCGTTGATGCAGGGCTCTACCTCGCCGGCGAAGAAGGAGTTGCCATCGCACTCCTGCGGACCGCAACCCTGCCACGTGACGTTGTCGCGGACGAGGCCCACCGCATGCCGTGCCTCCGCGCTCGCGGGGTCGAGACCCAGGTGGCGCAGCAGCCACAGGACGTGCATCGTG
>Ga0126384_10000312_pt1 | contig 26017 bp, 18 predicted proteins | sample PanSoiMetPlot_36_FD_92543 | JGI IMG/M metagenome (GOLD analysis project Ga0126384, IMG submission 92543) | Tropical forest soil microbial communities from Panama - MetaG Plot_36 | ecosystem: Environmental > Terrestrial > Soil > Tropical forest > Bulk soil | place: Panama | collected 2016-02-17 | reverse complement strand
CGGCCGTACTGGACTATGACATCGGACCCCTGGGGAAGAGTAAAGAAACGATCCTCAGGAATCATCACGCTGATCCGGTGTGGATCGCCGTCGCGGTAGTCGACGAGATCAAATTCCTCGCTGCCGATCTTCACCATGGTGAGCTCGTCCTTCGCCCCGATCGGCGCGTCGGTTGCGAGATCCACGATCACCATCCCCAAGTTGCCGGCCTGGCCGAGGCGCGCCGCCTCGATTGTGTTGCCGGCGGTGTAGACATTGGGCGGGATCACGCCCTGGGTCGATACTGATTGGCGCGAAGAGGCGATCTCGGCGTTGGCTCCCATTCCAGCCGGCGGCGCCATGTCCACTGCAATGGTAGACAAGAAAATAGCTCCGCTCATTGTATCATCGAACGTGAAACGCACGCCCGCAATCTGAGTCAAGTCGATGGTGGTGAAATCGCTGAGTGGGATGCGCGCGGTCTTGAGCATTGCGTGAACATTGCCGCTAGGGCCGCCTTGCGGACCGTCGATGAGTGCGTAGTTGTTGGCGGAGAGAGGATCAGAAAGCGAGCCATCCCCTTGCACGAGTTGCACATGGAAGTTGGTCGGCGTGGGGGGATTGAGCCCGTTCAGCTGACGATCGGTATCAAATTCGAAGATCGAATACCCGCTGATGTCGACGGCGCCGGAGGCCCAGTCTGACTCCAGATAAACGGTAGAATCCGAGAACGTCCAGGTGACGAGGCCGACCTGACGGGCCGCAGAGTGCTCTGTCAAAGTTCCCCTTGCGAACGACGCCAGATTGCTGGTGGTGAAGGTAGCTGCGCTGGTGAAGTTCTCGAGGACCACGCTGACGTCCGGCGATTTCGGCGAGAACGTGAACCCCTGATCGACTCGCGTTACTGCGGAAAGCGTGGAAGTCGGCGAATAGAGCGGGTCAAAGGTGTCGAGGAATAAAGGATTAGCGGAAGGTCCTACCGCGCCGCGGAAGAGCGCCATCCCCAGGGACAGAGCGACCTGTTGTTGCTCCGGCGATCCGATCAGCGCGGGATTGAAGATGCGCGGATTGTTCGGGCCCGTGCAGCCGCTCGAGTCGCTCTGCTGCCACTCGGTGTTGAAATAATTGTGATTGGCTCCGTAGACAGTCGAGTTCCCCTTCTGAGTCGCGCGGCTCTCGCCAAACGCGGAGCGAACCCGATCGTAGGGCATGATCCCTTGAAGATTCGAAACGTCGCCGTCGCACATCGGCAAGAGAACCTCCCAGGTTGTCCCGTCAGGGGTGAGAACGCGGCTGGTCTGACCATCCACCGGACCGATCTCGAACATTCCATTGAAATTCACCGGACCGATGCGCGGAGGCCAAATGCTTCCGCTGTCGCGATACTGCTGATAGGCAGCGCGGATTCCCTCGCCGCCGCGCGAGTGCCCCATGAGCCCGACGTTGGAGAAGTCGATCTTGCCGGTGAGATCGATGCCGAGCGACGAAGGCGTTGGATCGAGGCCTTGGTTCCAACGGCTTAGCAGCTCGAGATGTCGCAGAATCATCCGGCCGCGCACCAGGTTCAAACCGGTGTCGCCGAGGACGCCGCTTCCCGCGTTGATGCCGCGGTTGACGTTGATCGAGACCACCAGATAGCCCCAGGAGGCGAGCTGGGTGGCGAGGTAGCCGTAGCCGGCGTGATTGGGCGTAACGACATAGTTTGCCGGGCAGGTACCGCTGGTCGTGTATTGAGGGCTGTCGTCGATGCGCGGCCCGCTGCTGCAGTGTCCATCCGCGTCTGGCAGCCCGACGCTGCAGCGCCCACAGGTGAAATGGTTGCCGTGCAAGAACACCAGAAGGGGGCTGTTGTCCGGAAGGGGGTCGGGCCAGTACACGCGGGCCCATACCTCGGTGAAGCGGCCGGCGATGATGTCTGGGTCGATCACCGCGTCGAACTTGTATTCGGCGACCGCCGTCGCGTTCGGTCCCGTCCCCGATGCGTCGGGCGGTGGATCGCGATACGCCGCCGCAGAGCCGGCAAATGCGACAATGCCAAGAACAGCAATCCAGAACGTCGTTGGACGAAAAAAGCGAATCAATACCTTGCGAGCCATGGCCACCCTCCTGGTGCGAAGAAGTTGGCGGCTTTTAGCACAAGGAGAAATGGCGACAATGGGAAATTGAAATCACAAATGTTCAGCCCGAGTCTGATTTGACTCTTTGGGCAAGCGAGAGTGAGGATTTCGCAAGTCGGGAGCCCAACTCGATTCTCAAGAATCGGCGAAAAACCCGGCGGCTCACTCGTCCGAGCGCTTGACCGGAGTACCGGCCTGAGCAGGCCGGACCGAAAGCGGCTGCGCGGGAGCGGCTCGAGCCACCGGTTTTGCCATCGCCGGTTCCGCGGCGGCGCGTAGGCTCGAGGCCTCGGGTCCGGACTGTCCCGTACTGCCGCCGAAGACGTCTTTCAACGCACCGATGGACGACAGTGCGGCGCTGGCTTCGTAGGGCACGAACACCTTGTTCGATCCCCGACCGAGCTCTTGCAGTGTCTCCAGATACCTGAGCGCCAGCACCTCGGACGTAGCCCGCCCGGAGTGGATTGCTTCGAAGACCAAGCGGGTCGCTTCGGCTTTGCCTTCGGCTTCCAGGATCGCGGCCTTCCTACGCCCCTCCGCCTGCGCAACGCTTGCATCGCGCTCGGCCTCCGCGCGCAGGATTCGCGAGGTTTTGTCGCCTTCCGCCTGAAGAATCATCGCCGCCTTGTCGCCCTCCGCTTTCGTCACCTCGGCGCGCCTCTCGCGCTCAGCAGTCATCTGCTTGGCCATCGCCTCCTTGATTGCTCCGGGCGGCTCGATTTCCCGCAGCTCGACGCGCGTCACTTTCACCCCCCATTTCTCGGTTGCTTCGTCCAGCACCACGCGAAGCTTCGCATTCACCGTTTCTCGAGAGGTCAGCGTTTCATCGAGGCTCAGCCCGCCCATGATGTTGCGCAGATTCGTCATCGTAAGCTGCTCGATCGCCAGGCCCAGATTTTCAATCTCGTACAACGCCTTTGCCGGGTCGACGACCTGGTAATAAATCACCGAGCCTACATTCATTGTCACGTTGTCATGGGTAATCACAGGCACGGTCTCAAAACCCATCACCTGCTCGCGCATGTCCACAGTGCTCGAGCGCAGCAGTCGTCCACCGGCGCCGCGCATCTCGATTGCCCGCGGCGAGTCCAGGAAGGGCAGCAGGATGTTCAATCCGCTGTGCGCAACGTGGTGGAACCTTCCAAGCCGTTCCACCACCAGCACTTTCGCCTGCGGGACGATGCGGATGCCGGCCAAAAGCGCCGCGCCGACCACCCCGGCGAGAAGCAGCAGGAACAAGGTCATGAAAGTCATTTGACTTCCTCCTCTCTTGGAGCGGTCAAGAGCGCCGGCTGTTTTCGCCGGACGGTCAGCTTGAGCCCCTCTAAGTTTTCGATTCGCACGTGCTCGCCCTCGGCGATGGGCCCCTCCAGTGAGCGCGCGGTCCACAGCTCACCATTGATTCGAACCGTTCCGAATCCATCGCGCGGCAGCGGCTCTACCACCACCGCGTCCGCGCCGAGCATCGCCTCGACGCCGTGGCGAACCGAGCTCGCCCCCCGCATGAAGAACCGCCGAAACAGCGTTCGCGAACCGATCAACAGCGCAACGGAGACGAGATTGAAGGCGAGAAGTTGGGTGTTGAACGGAAGCCCCAAGGTCGCCAGCAACGCCGCGGCGAACGCGCCCACCCCGAACCAGAGCATGACGTAGCCGGAGAGTTTGAGCTCGAGCGCACCGAGAATAAGCCCGGTGGCCACCCAAAGCTGCCAGCCGCCCGACGAAAAATCCATCGCGTCCTTTTGACACAGCGAGTGGAGCTGGTCCACCGATGTACGCCCTCCCCGCGGCCTCGATTGCGGCTGGCAACTGAACTGAAGTTCAGTTAGGCTGGCTGGATGTTCGCGGAGCTGGTTTGCCGATCGAACTTCTCGTTCTTGCGGGGCGCGTCGCACCCCGAGGAGCTGGTATTCGCCGCTTCACAAGCCGGGCTCTCGGCGCTTGCGCTCACGGACGACGACGGCCTGTACGGCGCGGTGAAAGCGCATCTTGCGGCGCAGAGTCTCAATCTCAAGCTGATCATCGGTACCCAGCTCACGCTTTCGGACGCGCCTCGCATCGTCGTCTACGTGCAGAACGCGGCCGGCTACTCGAACTTGTGCCAGCTCGTTTCGCAGAGCCGCCTGGCGCACCCGAAGGGCGAAGCCGGGATTGCCTGGCAGGAGCTCGCCCAGCGTTCGCGAGGGCTGCTGGCCCTGTTGCCTTTCCCCGCCAAGGCCAACGCGGCTGCTCCTTTAGCCGAGGCATTCGGGGATCGCTTCTACGTCGGAGTGGCTCGTCTGCTGGAGGCCAGGGACGAGGCGCGCATCATCCAGGCGCAGGAGCTGTCGCGCGAGCTGAACGCACCCTTGTGCGCGCATAACGACGTGCACACCCACGCGCGCCGCCGGCAGCCGCTGCAGGACGTGATCACCGCCATTCGCGAAAAGACGACCGTTGCCGCAGCGGGTAAGAAGTTGTTTGCGAACGCCGAGCGCACCCTCAAGGGGCCCAAGGAAATGGCCGACCTTTTTTCGGATTGCCCAGAGGCGGTGGGCCGCTCGCTCGAAATCGCCGACCGGTGCTCGTTCAGTCTGGAAGAAATTCGGTATCGCTTTTCGGAAGAGAGCTTGCCTTCCGGACATACTCCGATGAGCTATTTGCGCGAGCTCACCTATGCCGGTCTTCACCATCGCTATCCGCTCGGTCCCTCGGGCGATGTGCTTTCGCAGATCGAGCGCGAGCTGGCGCTGATCGAGAAACTCGATTTCCCCGGATATTTTCTGGCCATTTGGGACGTCGTTCGCTTCGCCCGCGAGCGGGGGATTTTGTGCCAGGGGCGCGGCTCGGCGGCCAACTCCGCCGTCTGTTACGCGCTGCAGATCACCGCCATCGATCCGGTCCGGATGGGGCTTCTGTTCGAGCGATTTATCAGTATGGACCGCAAGGAGCCGCCGGACATCGACGTCGATTTCGAGCACGAGCGGCGTGAAGAGGTCCTTCAATACGTCTATGAAAAACATGGGCGGCATCGCGCGGGAATGGTCTGCGAGGTGGTCTGCTACCGCGGGAAATTGGCGGCTCGAGAAGTCGGCAAAAGCCTCGGGCTTTCGCTGGATCAAGTCGACCGTTTGTCCAAAGTGGTAGATGCGAGCGGCGACGCCGGATTGACGCCCGAGCTTCTCCTCGAAGCGGGCCTTTCGCCCAATGATCCGAAAGTGCGAAAGACGGCGGGGCTCGCCGAAGAGCTGGAGGGCTTTCCGCGCCACCTGTCGATCCACGTCGGTGGATTTGTGATTACCCGGGATCCGTTGGTGCAGATCGTTCCCCTGGAGAATGCGGCGATGAAAGGGCGCACCGTCGTTCAATGGGACAAGGATGACCTCAGCGTGCTCGGAATTCTCAAGGTCGATCTGCTCGGACTGGGAATGCTCACCGCGGTTTCCAAAGCGCTGGCGCTGATCCGGGAGCACCATGGCGTCGAACTCTCTTTGGCCACCATTCCGCCGGAAGACCCGCGCGTTTACGACATGCTTTGCGAGGCGGACTCGATCGGCGTGTTCCAGGTGGAGAGCCGCGCGCAAATGAACATGCTGCCTCGGCTCAAGCCGCGCACTTTCTATGACTTGGTGATCGAAGTGGCGATCATTCGTCCGGGGCCGATCATCGGCGACATGGTGCACCCTTACATCCGACGCCGCGATGGGCTGGAAGAGGTGTCCTACCCCTCTGCCGGGGTGGAAGCGATTCTCAAGAAAACCCTTGGCGTCCCCCTGTTTCAAGAGCAGGCGATGCGGCTGGCGATGGTGGCGGCGGGATTTTCGTCCAGCGACGCCGACCAGCTCAGGCGCATTCTCAGCCACAAGCGAGCTGAGGAGCTTTTAGTTCCGTTTCAAAAGCGCTTCGTCGAGGGCTGCATCGAGCGTGGATACTCGCGCGAGTTTGCCGAAAAATGTTTTCAACAATTCCGCGGTTTCTCACACTATGGCTTCCCGGAGTCTCACTCCGCATCCTTTGCGCTGATCGCCTATGCCTCGTCGTATCTGAAATGCTATTACCCCGCGGCTTTCGCGGCGGCGCTCCTTAACTCACAGCCGATGGGGTTTTATGCGCCGCACACGCTGGTTGACGACGCGAAGCGACACCGGGTGGAAGTGAGGCCGGTCGACGTAAATGTGTCGCATTGGGACTGCACCCTTGAACAGGGCGCGCTGCGTCTGGGGATGCGCTTGGTCAAAGGGCTGCGGCAAGAAACCGGAAAAAAGATCGAGTCGGCGCGCGAAGGCGGCAATCAAAGACAGAAGCGAAACGGTTTGTTCCAAGACATCGGGGATCTCGCCAGACGCGCGCGTGTTCCGCGCCACGAGCTGGTTCGCCTTGCGCTGGCGAACGCGCTGGGGTCGCTCAGTTCAAGTCGCCGCAGCGCCCTTTGGGAGATCCAAGCGCTGGCGCCCCTCGAGGAGGAGGATTTGTTTTTCGGCCAACCGATGGATGAAACGAAGGTCGATCTTCCGCGGATGAGCGTGGCGGAGCGCGTGAACGCAGATTACGAATCGATCGGTCTATCCCTGGAGCGGCACCCGATAGAGTTGCTGCGCCAGCAGCTCGGGCGCAAGGGCGCGGTGACTGCTCGCGAATTGCTCAAGACCAGAGCGCAGAAAAAAGTCTCAGTCGGCGGAATGGTGATCTGCCGACAACGCCCGCAGACCGCCAAGGGATTCTGTTTCATCTCCCTGGAGGATGAGACCGGAATTTCCAATCTGGTGATCGAGCCTCAGCTCTTCGGCCGTTTTCGTCGGGAGATCATCGGCTCGGTTTTCCTCTACGCAGAGGGCGTGGTGGAAAAGGCTGGCAAAGTCGTCAATGTCAAGGTTCAAAAGTTGCACCCTCTTTGGCTCGAGCCTGGTTCTCCTTTGAAGAAACAAAGCCAATCGGCGCTCCATCCGCCTCCGTAAATTCTGCCTCGCTAAGAAATCCCCGCTCCTTCATCTTTATCAACAACTCATGGACCCGCCTCTCCCACACTTCACTGAGCGCGCCCTGTCGATAGTAGGCGTAGTACTTGATTGGATTGGGAATGATGGTAGCCAAAAATGCTGCCTGCTTTGGAGTGAGCTCCCCTACCTCGCGCCTAAAATAATGCCGTGCCGCTTGAGCTAGGCCATAGATCCCCGGTCCCCACTCGATAATGTTCAAGTAGATCTCCAGAATGCGCGACTTCGGCAGTGACGCCTCCAGTGCGACGGTGGCAATCGCTTCTCGAATTTTGCGCGCATAGGTCTTCTCTCGAGAAAAATAAAGGTTCTTCGCCAGCTGCTGAGTAATTGTGGAGGCCCCGCGAAATCGCTTCTCTTCCGCAGCGTCCACCAGGCTCCCTTTGATTTCCTGGAAATCAAAACCGCGGTGACCCCAAAACCCGGCGTCCTCGCTCAAGAGCACGGCGTTTACGATCAATGGAGGAATTTGGTTCAAGGGCAGGAAATCCGGATTTCTCTCGCCGACGAGAATCGCCGGACCCTCGTCGCGCCCCGCGGAAGGCTGGTATTCAAATGGCCCCGTCAAGGTGGATGAGGGGACGGGCGAAGGGTGCAACCCGGTCAAGTCCAGCTTGGCCGCGAGTTCCAGATTGCTCGGCTGCAGCGACGGTCCTTTGAGAACGAATTGCGCGCTGACCGTCCCAGCCACCGACGGCACGTCGCCGCCAGGTGAGAGCTGAGGGGGAAGGGTCCTCAGCAGTTTTGCCACCTCGAGCTTTTGAACCTTGGCTTCGAGGTCGAGATTCGGCTCTCGTCCCAACTGCAGCCGTCCGTGGATCTCCAAAGGCAGGGGAGCGTAACCGGCAATTCCAATCTCCGTCCCGGTGAGCTGGATCTGTCCTTGGGCGCTGTCCCAATCGACACTGGCTCCGCCCGTCAAATTCAAAGGACCAATGGTTTCAGAATCAAGCCGTTCTCCATCGAGCTGCAGCTCCTGCACTCGTGCCGCAAACGAAGCTTGCCCGCGACGAAGATTTTCATTCGAGTCGAGAGTCAGCTGGACAAAGAGTCTTCCGTGGGAGATCGCAAATGGCAACTCATCGCGTGGGTCGAACGTTTCGCCCATGCTCGGTACCTCGGCGTCCATCCTCAGCCTCATCGTCCCATCGCTCAGCAGCCGAGCGTCCAGGGTCGATCGCGCGCCTTGCCCGAAATGCAGTGTTCCCTGCGCCTTCCAATCGCTCGGAGACCTTTGGATGGCGAACTTGCCGGACAGTCCATCGAGGGTGCGCAAAATCCGCTGCAGCCGCGGGCGATCGGTTCTCAGATGAATCTCATTGACTCTCAGGCTTACATTCAGAGGGACGTGTCGCCTAGCCAGATCCGCCTCGCGAAGCTTTGCCCCCCGGCGCTGGGGAAGATGGGTCAAGGCATTTCGCGCCCGGTCGATTTCTACGTCTACTTCGTCCAACGTTATCGCGGCCGGCTCAAATCGCCCGATCAGCAGCGGGAGATAGGACGCTCTGACTGTTGCTGAACCGACGGTGAGGATCGTTCCTTCTTCGTCGGCAACGGTAAGCGGCCCGGCTGTTACACGTCCAATCCAGTCGACCGAGAAGCGATCGCCGAGCTGGATACTGCCAAGCTCGGTGGCCAGCGATCTTTGGACGCGAGCGAGTAGAAAAAGTCGGAAGTGACTGCTGTTGAGATAAAGATGAAGGGCAACGAACGACGACAGGGCTAGAATGCCCGCGCCCGCGCGCCGCCGCATTGATCGTCCGTCGATCATTCCGATCCGTTAACCGGGGTGTGCCTTCGGACGCGTACAATAACAGCGGCTGCGCCTGCGGCGCCGCAACTTGGAGCGAATCGATTTCCAGAGCAGCGACCAGCGTGAGTACAAGTGGGCGGTGACGCGTTGGCCGGTTCTGAATCGCTCCAGATCGGCAGCCAACTCCGTCGCCGAGGCGTAGCGCTCTCGCGGGTCGCGGGCCATCGCCGTTCGCACGATCGCCGCCAGCTCGGGCGGAGTGTCGGGCTCGCGTTGTTCGATGGGAACCGGTTCTCGTCTTACCAATTTTGCGAGGACTTCCTTCGAAGTGCTGCCTTCATACGGCGGTGAGCCCGCGAGCAGGTGATACAGGATCGCACCGATGGCGTACACATCGGCGCGTTCGTCCACCGATTTTCCTTCGGCTTGCTCCGCAGGCATGTACTCCGGCGTCCCCAGGACGGCGCCGTCAACGGTGAGCCCGGACGCCGCAACCTCGTAGGCGCTCGAAACGCAGAGCGAACGCCTCCTTGATTGCTCGAGGTCGGCGGCAAGCCCCCAATCGACCACCACCGTCTCGCCAAACGGACCGATCAGAATATTCGAGGGCTTCAAATCCCGATGAATCACACCGCGTCCGTGGGCATAGGCCATCGCCTCAGCGATGGCGACGATGTTGGGAATGAGGCTGAGTCGCTCCGCGAAGTCCTCCGTCTGCTCAATGATCTCGGCGAGCGAGCGGCCAGAGACCATCTTCATCGTGTAGAAGGGTTTTCCATCGGCGCTTCTGCCCATGTCATGAACTGGGACGATGGCCGGATGCTGCAGACGGGCGGTGATCAACGCCTCTCGTATGAAGCGGGCCTCCGCCTCGTCACCTCCGCTGAGCAGCTCTTTGACTGCAACGGGGCGGTCGAGCAGCACGTCGCGCGCGCGTAGGATTCTGCCCAGACCGCCACGCGCATGCTCGCCGCCGAGCTCATAGCGAACCCTGTCCACACCGACGGACTCCAACGTCGAGAGCGGAGGTTTCGCGGACGGTTCACGTCCCACATCGGGACTGGAGATCGTCTCGTCAGCAGGATGCATGCTGAGCGTATGGACCGAATCCGTGTGCACCACTCGATTTTCGTTGCTCACTTCGGCCGCCGAGGGTCTGGATCTTCGGACGGGGACTGTATTCAAACCGGATGATCAGTCAACGAACTCAATACATGTCTGTAATTTTCTATTGGGGAAAATACGTGCAGCGTAAGTCGTTAGGGTTTTCCAGTCTTGACGGGCGTCGGACGCAGTCCCCGTTTAAAAGCGAGGAGTCAATTGCGAACAGCGGGTGCGAGCGGACCTGCGGTGAAAATCTCTTACCTGACCGCCTGTGCGTTCAACTGAGCTCAGGTCTACGCGTGCGGCGCCTGCCGCTAGGCTCGGCGATTCGGCATCGATACGAGGCTCGTTCAACGGGAGCTTGGCGCGGCGATTCAGAAATCCAAAGCCAACTATGGTCTGAACGTCGCGAAATTTTCCGCGCGGGTGTTCCTTGTCGCCACAGTCTGTGGAGATCTTCCACGCGCAGGCAAGAAAATCGAGTGCCGCCTTATGTCACTCTCGGGTCCGAGTAGACCCCGCGCAGGAGTGAACTGTTCGGGCCGTTCGCGTCTTGTGCACGAGTGGAATGTGCTCGAATTGGCCTCGGTCGAGTTGCTGGCCTGCGATTTGCTTATCAACTTTTTCGGAGGCGCGGCGGTGCGCGAGGAATCAGCCATTCTGGTCATTGACGATGAGCCACTGAGTCGAGCAGCGATTGCGCGCTCGCTTGGCAGCGCGGGGTTCAAGATCGTCCAAGCAGCAAGCGGCGAGGATGGCTTGTGGGCAATTGACCAACATCAGTTCAGCTGCGTGGTGACCGAATTTCGGCTGCCGGACCTCGATGGCCACGCCTTCGTCCGCAAATGCCATCGCATTGCACCAACACTGCCCGTCATCGTCATGAGTGCGCCCGAGGACGGGCAAGATGCTGCGCAGTGTTTGGACGAGGGAGCGATCGAATTTCTGCCCAAACCTTTCTCCACCAGCAACATCTGCGGCATCGTCCGTCAGGCGATTGAGAAGAGCGCTTCGCGACCGCGCCGCTGGGTGGCGGCTGCGAGCGCGCGTTCATCGTAGCTGGTGCGAGCCGCGGACGTAGAGCGCTAGATTGGCTGCGGAACGCCCTTCGGAGCCTGGCCGAAGCGGGTGCGAATTGCGGCACCAAAGGCCAAGGTCATCAATACCGCAATCGCCAGTGGTCCAATCACCGGTACCTTGGCAACCAACAACAGCACCAGCGTTCCCACGGCGAGGACGAGCGCCTGGGTCTTCCTGCCGCGGAAAAACGGCAACCTCATCCCAATCTCATTGGCAACGGCAGACATGCCCATCGCAACGCCAAGACACGCGAGGAAGAGGACCACTGGAACGACGAGAATGCCGACGACGGTGATCACAAGCATGGCGGAGAGAGGGATGAGGGCGACGAAGCCGACGAACCCAACCAGTCCGCACTTGAGGGGCTCGCTCTTGAGGTCGCTTTCAATCTGATGCATTCGATTCGGAGCGAAGACCATCAGCATGAACCCCACCGCGAACAGAAAGGCAAACCAGAGAAGAAAGCTCGGCATGCCGATATGCAAGCCGTGAAGCCAAGAGCCGTGGCCGGCTGCCCCGTTGTCGGCATGGTTCGAATTGGGCTTGTCCTTGCGCAGCGCGTTCAGCAGGCTCGTGATTCCAGTGCTCGTCAATGCATCAGAAGAGGTTTGATCGCCGCCGATCTCCGCCCCCTCTTCTTTGCTCACCTGCCCACCAAAGGCAACGACGTCGCCATCCACGACCGCGTTCGGGCCAAGGTGAACGCTTCCGCCGATGGCCGTTGCATCGCCGGCGACGTGGCCATTGACCGTGAGCGAGCCACCGAACGAGGCAGCATCGCCGGTCACCGTCCCATTCACGAGCAGACTGCCGCCCAGCGCGGTGGCATTGTGAACCGTCTCGCCCTCATCGATCGTCAGCGACCCTTGGGCAACGCGGTCGCTGCTGCCTGGACGACGATGGCGCCGGGTCATCTCCCGGGTCATCTCCTTAATGCGTTTCTTGAGGAGCTTCGGGTTCACCGGCTTTCCACGGTCGGGACCGGACCGCTGGAGCTCGTCGTTAACCTCCGGCGGGCTCGCTGTTTCTGAGTCCTGCGTTTCCGCCGCACGCGGAGCCGGGGGCGCGGGCGGAGCGGGGGGCGGCGGTTCGGCAAGGCGCTCGACATCGGTCAGTGGACGCAGCGTCCAAATGCTGCCGCTTTGATCGATTCGGAGGTGGTGGGCCGCGGCGACAGTCCTCAGGGCTTCCTCTGCGGTGACACCCTTGAGGTACACCTCCACCTCTTGGCTCAAATCACCGCTCGTGACGAGATTGATGCCGCCCGCAGCAGCGATCTTCCTCACCGCCTCGTTCAGCGGACCGCGGTACTCAATTGAAATCTTGGCAGGCGCCGCCGCATTCGCTGGAACTCGCAGCAGCGCACCCGTCGCTGCGACCGCGACCAAGAAAAATAGCCGTACACCCTTCATCCAGAGATCCTCGCCTCGCTGAACACACGTGAGTCGCCGACGAGGCGCTTGAGCGCAAAAAGGCAAATCAAAAGAATGATAAACAAGGAGACCGCCATCGGAAGAGCTTCGGCTGCCCAGAGCAACGAGACGGCCTTTTGCGTTCCTACCCAGAAACTCTTGGCGGTGATCAGCGCCGACCCAGCCAACGCCCCGACCGTGCTCACGCCGCCTCCGGCGGACGCGAGGGTGAAAATGCCGAGGCCGAACGCGGTGGCGGCAATCGCGAGCCCAAGGGACACGTTCAGATGCATCGGCGCGCGCTGCGCGGCGACGCGGGCCATCACCAATTGGGTAAAGTCGGGCGGCGGCAGCGGGTCCGCGAGCCTAAAGAGGTCCTTCTCCAGCTGCCGATGCTCTTCGAGAATTGCCGAGCAATGCTCGCAGGCGCGGGCGTGCTCCAAAAGCGGACCGCTGCCTTCCGCGACTTCGGCAAGCAACACCTCGATGTCGGGGCAGCCCTGAGTCATGACACCTCCTTCGAAGCCGTCATCTGCTTGCGCAGCTTCTCGCGGGCGCGGAACAGCCGTGCCATGATTGTTCCCGGTGCAACTCCGATCACTTCGGCAATCTCCTTGGTGGTGCGCTTTTGCACATAGTAGAGGGCCAGGACCTCGCGGTCTTCCGTCGGCAGGGTGGAAAAGGCGCTCTCCAAGGATAGGCGCTCCTCGCGGTCGATCGCACCTTCCTCCTGGGATTTCTCCGACGACGGCAGGGTATCCCGCATTTCGTCGACGTCCTCGGACTTCATCCGAGCGCGGCGGCGAAGAAGGTCCAGGCAAAGATTCCGCGCGATTGCCATCACCCAAAGGTCGAAAGGCTTGTTCTCATCGTACCGATTCAGGTGCTGATACGCTCGCAAGAAAGCCTCCTGGGCGACCTCGGAGGCTTCGGACTCGGATCGGAGCAAGCGCAGGCACAGGCCGAAGATCGGCCGCTGGATGCTGCGGACCAGGGATGCGAAGGCCGATTGATTTCCGCGGCGCGCGGCGATGACGTCCGCCTTCCAGGGCTGCGCCTTGGCTTCATCCGCAAGCATCGATTGGATGGCGAGGGAAGACGGAATCAGGGAAGCAGGAAATGCCGCGTTCGTCACGCAATTGATACGCAATCTGTCCGCGGGCTATTGCGAACTCTTTAGACCGGTTCCTTTCGTGTCCGCTTTTCGTCGCAATCCTGGCAACTTAGAGCGCGACCTTGCTTCGGCTCGCACCGCTGCACGCACCGCCGGCGGCCTGCGCGGCCGACGCGCTGAACGAGCCCCTAACTCGGCGTGCGAGTCCTCGCGGTAACAAAAATGGAAAAGGCGCCGGACGACCAACGTCGCGTATGAGCCCGGCGACAAGGTGAACGCCACGTTGAGCTTGAGCAGTCCGCGATTGAGCTCGTCCGCCGCGGGCCGGCCGAGCACCAGTTTCTCCGGGAAGACGATCACCGGCCGCTCCTCGTGCTTGAAGAAAAGCTGGTGCGCTGCCTTTTCTATCCGCAGGTCCGCCAGCGCGATCTTTTCCCTCGACAGCGCCCATTCGGCCGCCTGCCGGATCGCATCGTCGGTGAATTGGGTTTCCGGCGCGAGCAGCGGAAACCGGGCCGCTCGAAGGTATAGGAGCGTCGCTGCATCGGCCTCGCGCGGAAAGAGAAGAGTGCCGGCCTGATAGGGGTGGGGGAAGAGGAACTCGCGGGGCAGCTTGAGTTGGAGCAGGCGGCGCACGCCTTCATTCCACAGGTAGCTCTGGTAGGTGAAGAGGATCAGCGCGCGATAGCTGCGATCGATCTGCAAGAACGCGGTGACGAAGTCCTTTGGTTCCTTGCGCAGCGCAGCGAGAATCCGCTCGTACTTGCGGCCGGAGGCAAACGGCGCGCGCCGGTGCCACTTGCCCCAATTCTCGTGCCAAAACTGCTTCACCTTTGCGTCCTCGGAGAGGTCCAGCTCGGAGGGCTGGGCCATGTAATTTCGAAGGGCCGCCTCGAAGTCACCGCGAAGTAGGTCCTTGGCGATGAAGCCCTGCCCGTGTTTGAGGGATCCGAACCTTTGGCTGTCGAAGTAGTTCACCACCCCGAGGCGGGCGACCTCCGCAACGGACGCGTTGAGCTGGCCTAAGTCCTCGCGTTTGAGCGCGCGAACTGTGACGGCGAAGCGGTTCGACGCCGCGTTCGCTGGCCGCAATGGACTGTCGCTGCGACCGAGAAACTTCAGCCGCAGCCGCGGCTCCTGGAGCGAGACATCCGTCCCCTCGATGGCAATCAGTTGCTCCGTCGTCCCTTGCTTGTCCTTGAGCCCGCAGTAGGTAATCGCGCCGGGCTTGAGGCCGAACTGCCGGCGGATGTGCTCCACCGCCTCGAAGGTCGAGAGCTTTTGCTTGGTCATGAGATAGACCCGGTACCTTCCACTGCGCGACGGCTCGAAATGGAAGGACTCTTTGACGGAAAAGTCTTCGGGCCTCTGCTTGATTCTCACCTGCGTACCTTTAACAGCGTTCTTTCGCGACCGAAACTCACCTCGGTCGCCGCTCCCATCGCATCTTTCGTCCACACGCCCCCTTTGGTAGTCTCGAGCGAGATCTTTTCCGGATCGGGCAATCGAATGCAGCCTGCCGTCTGTCCGCGTTGTCGGAATCCGACCCCGGCGCCGGCGCCCAGCAACTGCGCGACATGCGGCGAGCCCTTGAGGGCTGTGGTGATCCCGCTCACTCAACCGGTCCCGCCGAGCGCAGCGCGACGGCCGCGACTGTTGGGGCGCATGCCGGACGGCAAGCTGGGCGAGTTTCCACTCACCGAAAAAGTGACGCTCGGCCGCCATCCCAACAACACTTTGCGGCTGATGGACCGCGAGGTTTCGAAGGAACATGCCACCATTGAGCGAGCAGGCGGCGGCTACCTATTGCGCGACCTCGGCTCATCGAACGGCACGTTCGTCAACGGTCGGCGTATCCGGGAGCTGAAGCTCCGCGAGGGGGACGAGATTTCGCTCGGGAATTCCCGGTTCGTCTATCGCGACGGCGAAAAGGAACGCCCCACCTCCCCGAACGTGACCGTCGTCGCAAGCGCCCAGTCGATCCCCGCTTTCCTGGCCCAGATCGAGCACGTCGAGGAGGCCGAATTTCGTCCGGCGGAGCAGCTCACCGACATCGGCGCGCTGCGCCTCGACTACGAGAAGCTTCGAATCGCTCACGAGTTTCACCGCCAGGTAGGCCTCGAGCGCGACCAGAAAAGCCTCTTCGACAAGATTCTGAACGTGGCCTTTCAGCTTCTCGCTGCGGACAACGCGGTGCTCTTTCTGGTGGACGAGCGCAGCGGCGAGCTCGAGCCGCAGATGGTGCGAAACCGGCGCAAAGACAGCGAGGAGGTCGTTCTGTCGGAGACGGTTCTCAAGCGGGTGATCGAGACGCGACAGGCGGTGCTCACGGCCGACGCGATTCTCGATTCGCGCTTCTCTTCTTCGGAGAGCATCGTGGCCCAGGGCATCCGGTCTGCGATGGCGGTCCCACTGTTGGCCAAAGGCGCGCTCAAGGGCGTGCTCTTCCTGGATACGCGGGAGCGTACCAACGCGTTCTCGGAGAAGGACCTGAAGATTCTCTCCGGCATTGCCTCCCAAGCTGCGATCGCCTTGGAAAATGCCGAGCTGGCGCGAAAGATCGAAGCCGAGGCGGTAACGCGGGCGGAGCTGTCGCGATTTCTTTCGCCGGCGGTGGCCGAGATGGTGGTGAAGGGACAAGTGGAGCTGCTCCGCGCCGGACGCCTGGCAGAGGTGAGCGTGCTGTTCGCCGATATCCGGGGCTTTACCAGCATGGCGGAGAGTGAGAGCCCGCAAGAGACGGTATCGATGCTCAACGCCTTCTTCAGCGCGATGGCGAACGTGATTTTCCGCAACGAGGGAAACCTCGACAAGTTCGTCGGCGACTGCGTGATGGCGGTCTGGGGCTCTCCCTCGTCTCACCCCGACGACCCCGCCCGAGCTCTTCGCGCAGCAATGGAAATGCAGGCCGAGATTGAGATCCTCAACCGCGCGCGCGCCGCCGCTGGCCAACACCCGATTTCAATCGGCATCGGCGTCAACACCGGGCAAGCGGTGGTTGGATACATGGGCTCCAAGGATCGCCACGAGTACACGGCGATCGGCGACTCGGTAAACACTGCGGCGAGGCTGTGCAGCATGGCCAAGCCCTGCGAGGTGCTGGCGACGGAGTTCACGGTGAAGCGCGCGGGTCGGGGATTCGAGGCGATCGCCCTGCCTGTCGCCCAGGTCAAGGGGAAAGAGAAGGGCGTAGTGATCTATAAGGTGACGGGGCTTCAAGCGACCGGCGCCGGCGAATGACGACTCAGGCCTGTCCAAACTGCAGTCAGGCTCACGACGTCGGCGTGTACGTGACCGGTCAAAAGATCCTTTGTGACTGCGGAATCCGATTTGAGGTGAAGCGGACGGACGCGACGCCGCCGAGCCGCGGCAGCTCTTCGAAGCCGGACGACCAAAACGGCTCTGAGGGCTCCGTTTCGGCCGCCGACCCACCGGAAGCCGACCCGCGGGCGGAGCAGCTCGAGCGCACCTTCATCGGCGCGGCGGCGGGCGTGGAGATCCCTGGCTACGAAGTGCGGGAGATCCTCGGCAAGGGCGGGATGGGCGAGGTGTGGCGCGGGTTTCAGCGCTCACTGGGCCGCGAGGTCGCGATCAAATTGCTGCCCCCGAAGCTCGCGAAGGATCCCGAGTTTGTCGGTCGGTTCGACAAGGAGGCCACCGCGCTCGCGTCCTTGAGCCACCCGAACATCATCCAGATCATCGACCGCGGGATCGCCCAAGCTCACTACTACTTTGTGATGGAGTACGTCGCGGGCCGCTCGCTGCGAGAGGTGATGAACGCCGGCAGGCTCAATCCTCAAGAGGCATTGAAGATCATTGCTCAGGTCTGCCGCGCGATCGATTACGCTCACGAAAAGCAGGTCATCCATCGCGACCTGAAGCCGGAGAACATCCTCGTTGACGCACGCGGCAATGTGAAAGTGGCAGACTTCGGTCTGGCGGGGATCCAACGCGCCGATGCTCGCTCGCACCTCACCGGCACCGCGGTGGCGATGGGAACGATGAATTATATGGCGCCCGAACAGCGGCGAGATGCGAGGAATGTGGATGGCCGGGCCGACCTGTATTCGCTCGGTGTCGTCCTATACGAGCTGCTCACCGGCGAGGTCCCGATCGGTCGCTTCAAGCTTCCTTCCCAGCGCGTCGAGGGTCTGGATCCCCGCGTCGACCCGATCGTGGCCAAGGCACTCGAGCCCGATCCAACCGCTCGATACGCTCGAGCATCGGCGATCGGCTCCGATCTCGAGGGGTTGATCGATCCGACTGGATCGGGGCGAGTGCTCGTCCCGCAGAGCGGAATCAGCGGCGTCGCGGATCAGTCCGATGCCGCCAAGCGCAGCCGACACCCAAGCTCGGCAGGGCGGATGGTGATCCAGACGAGCTGGCGCGGCATACGAATTGCGTTGATGGCGCTCGGAACGCTCGCGGTCATCGGATTTTTAATCAAGCATTGGTTTGGCCCGGTAAGCATCCGGGTCGCACAGAACGACGATGCGGTAGTGTTCAACGGCACCGAGGTGGACATAGTTCACCTGAAGAAGCACGACCACGCCGGGCCTGGCAAATACCCCGCGAATACGGAGGGAGACCTGTTCGCGTCCGGGAGTTGGAAAGAAACGCCCGGTGGACTCGGGGCGCTGATGGTTGATTTCGAAGAGGGGAGCGAAGAGATCAACGCGCACGCCGGGACCTGGAAGCTCGAGGATGGCGTGCTCAAAGCGACGCAAGCCGGCAGCGAGACCGGCGGGCAAAAGCTCATCCCTCGCGCCTATGTTGCCCACCGCTACTTCTCATCCGATGATTTCAGCGCCGAGGTGGACATGAAGCTTCGCAGCTTGGAAGAAGACTTCCCGAGCGAGCAGAACGCTCAGCACTTCGGCGAGCTCGCTTTTCGGATCAGGGACCTCCAAGTGTCCGTCTTCGCCCAGGAGTACGCGGGCATGCGTCTGTCGTGGCGGTATCTCACCCCGTCCGGAGACGAGGTGACGGGCAACACCGCGCGCGATCTGGAAAACCTCGTCGCGGATGAGATGCCGGTGCCGGCGAATGGGACGAACTTCACGGTGAAGCTGACGCTCAAAAAGCGCAGCGCGGGGACCGAAGTGGAAGCATTCGTCAATGGTGAACGCTTCGCCAAGAAGTTGCTGCTCAATTTTCAAGGAAGGGTGGGGAAGATCGCGCTCGGGTGCCGGAACCTTCATTGCGAATTCGACAACCTCAGGGCTTCGGGCAAGCTGGAGTCGAGGCCCGCGCCCACCAAGTTGGCTGAGGTCGAGTGAAGGGATCGCGCTCTTGGAGGAACCGGTGATGGTGAGGACCGGGCTCGACAGGTGGGTCGCCGAGGGCTTCGCCGCGATTCGGGGGAAAAAGGTGGGGGCGATCGTCAATCCGACGAGCGTCGATTCGCGGATGCGCCACTTGGCGGACCTGCTCGCCAATGAGCCGCGGGTCAAGTTGGAGGTGCTCTTCGCCCCCGAGCACGGAATTCGCGGCGAAGCCCAGTACATGGTCGCCGTCGATGAAGCGAAAGATGCTCGCACCGGCGTGCCCGCCCACAGCCTGTATGGATCGACCGTTGATTCGCTGTCGCCCAAACCGGAATGGCTCGATGGAATCGACGCCCTGGTATTCGATATCCAGGACGTGGGCAGTCGCTATTACACGTACGTCTATACGATGGCGCTGGCGATGAAAGAGGCGGCTCGAGCGGGGGTCGCCTTCTACGTCTTGGATCGGCCGAACCCGATCGGCGGCACACAAGTCGAGGGAAACCTGGTGGGCGAGCGCTACCGGTCCTTCGTCGGCCTCTTTGCGCTCCCCAACCGCCACGGAATGACGATGGGCGAGCTTGCGCGCTATCTCAATGCGCAGCAGCAGTTCGGCGCCGAACTCACCGTCGCAAAGTGCGAAGGTTGGCGGCGAGCCGAATACTGGGATCGAACGGGCCTGCAGTTTGTGCCGCCGTCCCCCAACATGCCCACTGCGGATACCGCTCTTGTCTATCCTGGGATGTGTCTGTGCGAGGGCACCAATCTCTCCGAGGGACGCGGGACGTGCCGGCCTTTTGAGCAGTTTGGAGCACCCTGGCTCGACTCCGACGCGGTCGCGGACCAGCTCAACAAACAGGATCTGCCAGGCGTCCGCTTCCGGCCGGTAACCTTCGTGCCCGGCTTCGACAAGCACGCCGGGAAGGTTTGCTTTGGCGCGATGATCCATGTGATCGACCGACAGTTGTTCCGGCCGCTGCTGACCGGAATCGCGGTGATCCAAACCGCGAGGCGGTTGGGCGGAACGCGCTTCTGCTGGCGCACCGACCCCTATGAGTTTGTCGCCGATATTCCGGCCTTCGACTTGCTCTGTGGAACGGATCAGGTTCGAGAGGGAATCGAATCCGATTGGCCGCTGCAGCAGTTGGTGGCCGGATTCGAAGATCAGCTCGCTCACTTTCTCTCCGGACGATCCGAATACGAGCTCTATGTGTGAGGAGCTGCTGGTGTGATCGGACTTCTGGCAGACAGCCTCGGGGACCTCGAGGCCTTCGGGGCTGCGTACGAGCTGCTCCGGCGGCTCGGCGCGGAGCGATTCTTCTTCGCCGGAGGACGGTACAGCGACCTTGACAATTGGATTGCCCAGAAGAGGCGCGCCGCTTCTCAGCTTGCCCAGGCCCAGGCATTGCTTCGCCTGGAAGACAAGTTCGTTCGCGCGCCCGAGCGCGAGAGTCCACACTATACCAATCCCAAAGTCGGCAAGAGGGCCTTCGATATGTTGGGCGAGGTGCTCTGTTGCATCGTTCATGACAAGAATGATCTCGACCGTGAGGACCTGCTCAACGCGACGGTTTTCTTCCACGGCAAAGGAGCGGAGCCGAAAGTGGTCCAAATCGGGCCCAGATTTTTCGTCACCTCCGGGCAGCTTTCCGGCGCAGCCGAGCAAACCTGCGGTCTGATTGAGCGCGCAGATCGGGATCTCCTGTTTTCGGCCTTTGCGCTCGACGGCCGTCCGATTGTCAAGCAACAGCTCCTGGCGCTTCACAAGCGCGCGAAGCTATCCATCAAATGAGCGCCAGAGTTCTTAAGGTGGCATTGCTCGGCGGCTCATTCAATCCACCGCACCTCGGACATCTGATCGCAGCGGTGTTCGTCCGGGCGACGCAGGGCGTCGATGAGGTTTGGTTGTTGCCTTCCTATCGTCACCCCTTCGGCAAACCACTTGCGCTTTTCGATCACCGCGCGCGAATGTGCCAAGCGATGTGCGCCGATGCTTCCGGATGGCTCAAGGTTTGCGAGATTGAGCGCGAACTGGGAGGGGATGGCCGAACGGTGAGCACGCTCAAGCATTTGGTGGCCACGTACCCCAGCCACCGTTTCTCCCTGGTGATCGGATCGGACATCGTGAAGGACTTGCCCCATTGGAAAGATTTCGATGAGATCGAAAAACTGGCGCCGGTGATCATCGTGCAGCGGCCAGGACATCCGAGCCCGAGAGCGGTGGGCCCACCTCTCGCAGAGGTGTCCTCAACCGAGGTGCGCGAAATGCTGGAGCGGGGGCAGGAGCCGCGCAACCTCGTTCACCGTGCCGTGCTTGAGTACGCGCGGGCGCATCATCTGTACGGCCTTTAGAGGAGAGTTGGACAATGTCCGCAATGAGCCCGCCCGCGGCCCCTCCCCACATCACTGCAGCGGTAGAGCAACTCAAGGCGGCCATTCGGGCCGTGGATCGCCGCGAGATCGATGAGCAGAGCACGCCATGGCTCGAGATCGAAAAATCGGTGATCAAGCTCCTTGGGGGGCCGTTCAAGATCGACCGACCGGATCACCAGGGGGTCGCCCTCGGGCTGGCCGGGATATACGCCGCCCGGCTGATCAAGGGTCAACAGGCATTCTGGTTCCCCAATCGCGAATCAGTGGAGGGGGCCGTCCTCGGCTTCCCGACCGCCCTGCTCGTCGTTTCGCCGTTTGGTTCAGTTGCCGAGGCCCTCTCCCGCGCGAACTTGTCGAGGCTGGAGGACTTTGCAAAGGAAGTTGGAAATTCCCTGGCTCAAGCGCGATTTTCGGCCGCCGGAGCGGCGGCGCCCACGAAGCTGAGCGCCGATGACTACCAGCGCATTTTCGATCCAGGCTTCGTTCAATTCCTCGCAATCGATCCGGCCAAAGCGAAAACCGCCTGGGATTCGACGATCAGTCAACTGATCGCCGAGGTCCGAGACGGCTTTACGCGGGCGGGCGGGCGACTTCCTGCCGACGCTCGCACCTTGCTGGATGCTCGGATCATCGCCGTCCTTCAGCGCCTGGATCCAACCAGGAAACTGCGCGAGCAAGGGGACAGGGTGCCTCGCGTCTTCGAACTGATGACGCACCTGTCCGCCACCGTCACCGCCTCCGGACTCGCACCGGAGGAATTCTGGGACGGGGTCGTCTTCCCGCTGCTGCACATCGGAGTTCCAGGGGAGTTCCCACCCGTAGAGCCCGGCGATTTGGCGGCCTTCGAAAAGGGGATGGATCCACTGCTTCTCTTCGTTGACTTGATCCCCTATCGAACGCGGGCGCCGGAGGAGGGGCCCCTGGGAGCATTTCATCCGTCAGAATTCTCGGTGCTCGATCCAGCCGTCCCTGCCACGTCCGCGCTGCGCATCGTCAAGCTCGATCCGAAAAGGCTCGAGCTAATCCTGACCGCCTTCGACCCGGGGGCGCTTCGAGCCGCGGTGAAGCGGTTTACCGCGCATCTTGAGCAGAAGCTCGGAAAGCCGGCGACCGCCGAAGCGGCGCCATCGCCGTTGCTCGAGCCCGCGCTGAGTCTGGTGGGGGCCCTGAAAGGAATTTGGAGCGGAAAGGGCTCCTGGGTATGCATGCGTCACCTCACCGAAGCAGAAGCGGCCCTGGAGCCCGCTCTCGGCGAGCTGCGCAAAGTACTTCAGGGGCCGCGCATCATCCTGTTGTGATGTTGAGCCCCTGTTCGAGCGCGATCCGGGTTTCCTTGGGAAGCTGAGCTCGGACGAGCGACAAAGCGCGCAGCGCCAAATCGCGGTACAGGCCTTTGATCTCCGCGGGTAACGCCTCCAAGTGGCCGCGAATCACGGACACATCTCCTCGGATGATCGGCCCCGTCAGCGCGCGGGAAAGCCCTCGGCGCTCGATGCCCGACAGAGCCGATTGCATCAACGGCAGCAGCGCCCTGATCGCCGTCTGCTCATCGACCCCGGCTTCCGCGAAGGCAGCTGCCGCCGATGATGCCAAAGCGACCAGGCCTGCCGCCGCCAGTACCGCCCCAGCGTGGTACGCCGCCCGACCCGATTCAGGCACTTCCAAAGGAGAGAGTCCAACGTCCTTGGCCATCGCGCGCAACAGGTCTCGAAGCCCTTCAGCGTTGGCGCTCAACGCGACGAAGTGCCCGGCAAGGTCATCTCGCGGATCCGAGATCGCCACCAGTGGGTGAAAGGAGCCACGTGGGCGCTCGAGAATTCCCGGATCCGATCCGAACGCGGAAAGATCCAACGCCCCCGAGCAATGAACCAACGCCGTCTGCGGTCCGAGGTCCGCTTGCACCATCTTCGCCGCCAGCGGCACGGCGTTGTCGGGCACGGCGAGCACGCAAACGTCGGCTTGTTGCAGTGCTTCGTGGTCGGCGAGCGGTAGGTGCAGAGCGGCGGCGCGGCGAGTCGATTGGCCAGAGCGAGGGAAGATCCGCACCGGCCACCCCGCCCGCTGTAAGCCAAGCGCGAGAGCACCGCCGGTTCGCCCGACGCCGACGATCGCCAGGGAGGGAAGAGCAGCGTGCGGCGTATGACTCCGCTTGGAGGAAGGCATGGCCCGCTTGCGTGAAGGGGTTCGCCTTGCCATCGCGTTACCCGCTCTGCGCGCGTTCGAAGATCAACTCGCCCGACCGGACGGCGACTCGGATGCAGTCGCCAGGGGAAAAATGGCCGGCCAAGATGCGTTCCGCCAAGGGCGCCTCCACCAGGCGCTGTACGTGCTGCCGCAGCGGACGGGCGCCGAGACCCGTATCGAGCGAGCCCGGCGCAGTCAGCCGTTGGATGACCTCCTCGGTTGCGAAGTACTTAATCCCCTTTTCCACGGCGAGTCGCTCACTGCTTTCCAGCAACATCAGCAGAGCAATTTGCGCCAACTGCCCAGCGTCCAGCGGGCGCAGCACCATCCGCTCATCGAAGCGATTCCACAGCTCCGGAGGGAGGGCTTGGCGAACTGCGCGCTCGACGGATTGCAGCGGTGAGTCTTGATCGCTGCCCTCAGCAGCGAAGCCCAGGGCCTTGCTCCTCTGAGTCAGAGCCGCCGCGCCCAAGTTGCTGGTCATCACCAACACCGCGTTGGAGAAGTCGATGTGGCGCCCTTTTCCGTCGGTCAGCCGACCTTCCTCGAGGACCTGAAGAAGCAGCATCTGGACATCGCGATGAGCCTTCTCGATTTCGTCGAGCAGCACGACGCTCGAAGGGCGACGGCGAACAGGTTCGGTAAGCTGGCCGCCTTCGCCATACCCTACGTAGCCTGGCGGCGCGCCGATCAGCCGGGAAACGCCGTGGCCCTCCGAATGCTCGCTCATGTCCAGCCTGACGAGAGCGTCCCGGCTGCCGAAGAGAACCTCGGCCAGGGCGCGCGCAAGCTCGGTCTTGCCGACTCCGGTCGGACCGATGAGCAGAAAAGAACCCATCGGCCGACGGCTGGCGAATCCAGCGTAGTTGCGGCGAACGACCTGCGCGATCCGCCCCACGGCGTCCGCGTGACCGACGATCCGCTTCGCCAACTGCGCCTCCAGCGTCAGCAGCCTGGCCGAATCGGTCATCAGCAGACGCTCCTCTGGGATTCCAGCGAGGTTGGCGACCACGCGCGCCACGTCGCTCGCCTCAACGAGGTTCTTGCCCTCACGCCGGCAGCGCGATCCCGCCAAGTCGGCGATTGAAATCGCCTTGTCCGGAAGGAAGCGATCGCTGACGTACTTCGCGGCCATCGACGCCGCCGCTTGGAGAGCCTGGTGCGAGTAGCGCAGTCGGTGGTGCGCCTCGTAGCGCGGAATGACTCCGCCAAGGATCCGCAGCGTCTCCGGGACTGAAGGCTCGTTGATCACTACCGGGGTGAGGCGCCGCTCGAGCGCCGGATCGGAAGAGATGAATTTTCGGAACTCGTCGTGGGTAGTGGCTCCAATGCAGGGAAACTCGCCGCGCGCCATTGCGCTCTTGAGCTCATTTGCGGCGTCCTGGGGACCGTCCCCGGTGGCACCGGCGCCGACGACTGTGTGCAACTCGTCGATAAAGACCACGACTCGTCCCTGCGCTCCGCGGACTTCATCCTTAAGATGATTCAGCCTTTCGGAAAAGGAGCCGCGAAGCTGAGTACCGGCGACGAGCCCAGCCATGTCGAGCTCGATGATGATTCGCTCTCCGGGATGACCCGCGGCCGTCTGCAAGCGCTGCGCAGCCCCTTCGACGATCGCGGTTTTGCCAACGCCCGGCTCGCCGACCAAGCATGGATTGTTCGTTCGCCGCTTTCCGAGGATATCGATCACCTCTTCGATCTCTCGTCGGCGACCGACAACCGGATCGAGCTTTCCCTGGTGTGCGAGCAGCGTCAGATTGCGGCCCAGTGACGTCAGGAGCGGGAACGCTTTCGGGTCCAAGGCTGCTTCACTTCGCCCCTCCGGGACGGCGGGCGGTGGCTCTGAAGTTCCTTGGGGCAAGACGGGCGCGGGAGCAGCCGAGGGCGATAGGTCGTTCGTTGCCAGATCGGCAACTTGCATCGCTGGAGGCGCACTCGGCCGAGGTGGAGCAGCGCTCAGCTGCCGCGGCGCTCGACCGAGTTGCAGTTTACGGGGCATCCGACCGCTCAAGTAGTACGAGAGCGCGGTGTTGCGCGTCCCGTTGAGGTCCAGCCCGGAGCGCACCAGGAGATCCTGAGCGGCGCAACGGACGCGCGTGGCACCGATCAGCCAATGCAGACAATCGGTTTCGGATGACCCGCAGCTTGCCGCGATTTGGCGGCTGCGGTGGCAGAGATCGGCGAGCAACCCATCGTCCTCCTGGGGAACGCAGGTCATCGTCGCCAACAGACGGTCTTCATCGATGCCGCGTTCTTTGAGCAGGACTTGAGCCCGGTTCTCGACCGTGAAAAGGGCAAGGAGCACGTGCGCGGTGGTGAGCTTCTGGCCGACGCTTTGGGCGATGTCGCTTGCCTCTGTGAGAACCTGAGCAAAATCGGTACCGTCGACCATTTCGGCTCCAGGCTGGAGAACACCAGCAAGATCGTCTACACCCAGAAAACGGACCGAGCAAAATATCGGCTACAAGCCGCTACAAGCGCGCGGTTGACGGGGTTTGGCGCCCGGCAAGGCGAAATTCAGCCAAGGTCAAGGTGTTGCGGGGCAATCATTTTCGAGTGCGGCCGTAAAAGAGGCCGCGAGGGAGCAGCAGAGCATGGTGTCTGTACTTCAGCCCGCGAGGGCCATCTTGGATCCGGTCGATGGCCTGTCGTCTGCAATCG
>Ga0126384_10000311_pt1 | contig 26033 bp, 22 predicted proteins | sample PanSoiMetPlot_36_FD_92543 | JGI IMG/M metagenome (GOLD analysis project Ga0126384, IMG submission 92543) | Tropical forest soil microbial communities from Panama - MetaG Plot_36 | ecosystem: Environmental > Terrestrial > Soil > Tropical forest > Bulk soil | place: Panama | collected 2016-02-17 | reverse complement strand
AGCCCCGTACTCTCGGATATAGTCAAGGACGTATCGAATGGTCCACTCCGGCGTCACCGCGACGTAGTCAGGTGTCATTAAACGGCCAACTGAGTTTTCCGGGTACCCCAGCAGCGACTGGGCAATTTTGCGCTCGTCAGCCGGCAACATCGACAGGAGCTCCTTGGTTACTTCTGCCGGAAGCTCCTCCAGTAACATTGTTCGATCATCGCGCGACATTTCATTCAGGATTGCCGCAGTGTCGTTCTGAGCCATCGAGGCAAGTAAAAGGCGCTGCTTTTCGCCAGGCAGATATTCGAAAGTGGATGCCGCTAGTTTGCGGGGGAGAATGCGGAAGAAGATCGCCTGTTCGTGAGGTGGGGAATCTCCGATCAATTCCGCCAGATCCCGAGGGGTTAACTTCGATAGGTTCTCGCGTAGCGCGGTAAAGTCTCTGGAGCGAAAGATATCATCGAGATTAACCGGCTTTTCCATTTTCCCACTCGGCCAAATAGTCTTGTTCCGTCTTAACAAGCGCATACGGGCGCGCTTTATATCTACTTTGATTTCTATCGGTGGTATTCAATTACAGCTCAAACCCCAGGATCGAAGCGATAACCGATCCACGGCTCAGTGAGGATGTATCGCGGGGAGGTAGGATCGGGTTCGATTTTTTTCCGAAGCTGACCAACAAACACGCGAAGGTACTCAGTCTGGTCCGCATAATTCCCACCCCATATTGACGTGAGCAGTTTCCGGTGCGTTAGCACTTTCCCCGCGTGCCTCATAAGGTGCTCAAGAAGTTCGAACTCCTTCGGCGTCAGGTGAATTTCAAGCCCTCGTACCGTCACTTTTCGCGTCTCGACATCCAACTTAAAATCTCCAGATTCCAAAACTAATGCGTCGTTCTCATCCGATGCAGCCGGTGCTCGCCGTAGCGCTGCCCTGATCCGCGCAAGCAATTCCTCCATACTGAACGGCTTTGTCACGAAGTCATCTGCACCAGCATCCAGCGCTTCGACTTTGGTCTTTTCTTCTCCCTTGACCGACAATACGATGATAGGAACTTGTGATATCGATCGCAGTCTCCTGCATAGATCCAGACCTCCCATGTTTGGCATCGCCAGATCAGTCACCACCAGATCGGGATGCCAATCGTTGAATGTATCCAACGCGCTCTCTCCGTCGGCAGCCACTCGGACGTCGTATAAGCGGGTGGTCAATCCGGTACGTAACACTCGGGTGATCTGCGGTTCGTCGTCCGCAATCAGAATGCGCTGTTTTGGTGACACTAGAAAAACTCGGATCGTATGCCCAATGGAATAGGACAAATAGGACCAATAGAACCTATGCGCCGTGAGCAGGGAGGTGTTTCACTTGCTCTGAGTGGGGCCTCCATCCGCCTCGGTCTTGCCCTTCTGGTGGCGCGCCTGCTCCTGGTCTTTGTGTTCCAACTTGTAAAAATCAAGCATCACATCCGATTTTCCCTGGAGATCCCTCTCGAGTCGCTCTAACGCCACTCGCACGACATCTCTGTGCCGCACTCGCTTCCGAGCAGGGATCTGGCTCACCTTCAGCCAGATGTTATGAATGACCCGCAAATCGTCGTCAGTGAAATCGGGCGCATGGGCGCCAAGGAAGACCGAATACTCTTGTTTGTCCGGAGACACTATTTTCAACCACACCTGACGCCTTGGTTTTTCAGGTAACCTCTCCCACGCGCGGCCGAGCTCACGAGCCTGTTCCTGTGCGGTCATCTTTGATGATAGGCCGGCAATGATCTCGGCAGCATCCAATCGCACCGCTGTTTGAGCGACCGCATCGAAGATGCTTGCAGCCGGGACGACCACGAGTTCGACTGGTTTACTGCGCTTCTCGGCGAGGGCAACGACCCGCGTGAAGAGACGCTGTTCGTAATCCGTGAACAGGCTGGTATCGTAAAGATCCCGTTCGCCTGCGTCCGGCCCCTTAACCAATCGCACAGTCATGACAACTATGTCCTGCACCTCAATATCAGTCCGCTCCAACACGTAGTCGAGGTGCGAGAGCGTATTAAAGTCTCGAACTGCAACTAATGCGTTGCCCGGCCGCACATGAACGGTGTCAAGACTTACATCCTGCTGATAATTGAGTTTGAACTGGTCCAGCGAGGCTATAGACTTGTCGAGCTTTCGCTCATTTATGCGTTCGGAAACGAGAAAAATTGCGAAGAAGACAACTGTGAAGCTCACTCCCCAAATCGTGGCCACTTCTTTAGTGATAAGGTTAATCCCGGCAACTGAAAAGAGAATCGCCGCGATTATACCCAGGCCAATCGGGATTTCGTTGCCGTCCAGTTTGATGTTGAAGGGTACCTTCCACTCACGCTCAGACTTGTCCCTGAAGCGCAGCACCAGCATCGCCAGGCCTTTGAAGGCGAATGACCAGATTACCCCAAACGCATAGGCCTCCCCGAGCTTGTATGTTTCGCCCCGAGAGCCAATTATTGCGAGTAGCTGCAGCAGGACGATCAGGTTGATCATTCGGAAGGTCGTTCCGAATTTCTTATGCGGTTTTCGAAACCAGTCGGTTAGCACTCCGTCTTCTGAAACGCGGTTTAGCACTCCATTGGAACCAATGATCGAAGTGTTGATGGCGCCCGCGAGCATCAGGAAACCCACTATTACGATGAATCCCTGAAACAACAGCTTTAGCGATAAAGGCCCAACAAGATACATCGCGATCCCGCTGATCAGATTGTCCTTGTAATCCATCCTCAGCCCATCCGGTATAAGCGCGTAAGCGAAAAAGGATACAAGCGACGTGAACAACAGCGAGTACACAAAGATAACCAGGCCGGCGCGCATCAAATTTTTATGCTTGGGATGCTCAAGTTCTCGGTTTACCTGGGCGAGGGACTCTTCTCCAGACATCGCAAGGAACGAATGCCCGAATGCCATGAGAATGCCGATCAGCCCGAGCAAGGCGCCCGCATTGACCGGAAACCCGAAGCGCACCTCGGCTTCCTTTTTCTCGGGTTCTAAGTCAGTTGCCGGAGCGGGCTGGGACGGCAATTCGCGCAGCGAACCAGGAGCGATATCGGGCAACCAACCAACCGCATCGCGGTTGAACGCCAGATTGTGTGGCGCAGGGGCAGGCGGGAGCCTCTGTTTATCGGGTTGAGTGATGATGCTGTATCCGGACCACAGGATCAGCATTACCACCATCGCCGTAGTCACGTACATTATTCGCAGGGCATCGTCCGATGATTCGTGTATTCCCATCGTGTTCCGCCACCAAAAATAGATGGTGATGAGAATAGCGATTCCTGCGGCGATGTAGTTGACTTGCGTTGGCGATGGGTCCCACGAATACCCAAAGTAATTCACCGTCTGACCGATGAGACCGACGACATATTGTCCGGCGGAAACTCCGGAGATCGGGCCGGTCAGAATATAATCGAACATCAAAGCCGAAACCGACATCTTGGCCAGCGTTCCACCCATCGCTTCCTTAACAACCCGATAAACGCCGCCGCGGGTGAACATCGCGCAAGATTCGATGTAAACAGCGCGGACGGCGTAAGAGAACAGCATCACTCCCAGGATGAACCATGGCGCCGCTCGTCCGATCGCTTGTTCTGCAATTCCTCCGACGTAATAGGCAGAAGAGCCGAGGTCGTTAAGTACAATCGCCGCCGCGCGCCAGAACGATATGAAAGAGAGCATTACCGTTGTAGCGACGACTACCTTGACCGGTTTAGGGGGTGTTACGGTTCCTGTTGAGGTTCTCGAATTCTTCATTTTTAGGTCGATTGTGATCAGGGCGCCGCTTGTTGTGATTGGGGTGAAGTGCCTGTTCTTCTTCGTTTGCCGTTGACGACCGCCTCTTGAATTGCAGCAGTCTTGCGGGCTTCGCTAAGTCGAAACTCAGGCATTCCGGACAGCGGTACGCATAGAAGTACATAGCAGTCGAATTAATACGCACTAGCCCAGTCGAGAGCTCCGCCCCCGCGCCGCGCCATGAACACTCCTGGCACACGATTCCCCTAGTCCGGATTTCTAATTCACGACCTACCCAAAGCATATGATCCGAAAAAGATCCTAGGCCCTCCTGGATAAGGGGCGCATAAAGAATTCATAAAGCTTTCGTAAGGATTGCAGCGGAGAAGTGCTAAGTTCCGGAGTCAAAGCGATAGCCGATCCAAGCCTCAGTCAGGATATATCTGGGAGTGGCGGGGTCGGGTTCGATTTTTTTCTCAGTTGAACAATGAACACGCGAAGATACTCATTCTGTTCGGAGTAAGTTCCCTCCCCCGGTTCGTCATCGGCAATTAGAATGCGCTGTTTCTGTGACACGCGAAGATCCGATTGCGCTCTGGAAGATTGTCGATAGCCAGCGGAAATCCGTTTTCCGAGTCGTCGATAAGCACGAATGTGCAAGGATTGGCTCAGGATCTCAGTGGGGAGTTTTTACTTTGACTGAGACGGGCTGTTACCGCCAGCACTACTGGTCTTGCCACGGTCGATGCGCGACTGCTCCTGGTCTTTGTGTTCCAACTTGTAAAAGTCGAGCATCACATCCGATTGTCCCTGCAGATCTCTCTCGAGCCGCTCCAACGCCACTCGCACGACATCTCGATGACGCACTCTTTTTCGAGCAGGGATCTGGCTCACCTTCAGCCAGATGTTATGAATAACTCGCAAATCGTCGTCAGTGAAATCCGGCGCATGGGCACCCAGGAAAACAGTGTATTCCTGGTTGTCGGGAGAGACGATCTTTAGCCATACCTGACGTCGCGGTTTTTCAGGCAACCTCTCCCACGCGCGGCCGAGCTCGCGAGCCTGTTCCTGCGCAGTCATTTTCGAAGATCGTCCTGCAACAACGACTCCAGCATCAAGACGTAGGGCGGTTTGCGCTACCGCATCAAAAACGTTAGCTGCAGGAACAACCACCAGCTCAACAGGCTTACCCTGCTTCTCTGCAAGCGCTACAACTCGAGTGAATAGACGCTGTTCGTAATCCGTGAACAGATTGGCTTCGTATAAATCACGTTCGCCGGCATCCGGCCCGGTTATTAGCCGCGCCGTCATAACCACAACGTCCTGCTCCTCGGTATCCGTCCGCTCGAGTACATGACTGAGGTGAAACAAGGTATTGAAATCGCGCACTGCTACGAGCACACTGCCCGGTCGCGCGCCGATCGTTTCAATGCTTACATCTGGCTGATAGTTGAGTGTGAACTGATCGAGAGCCGCGGCTGACTTGTCGAGTTTTCGCTGATTGATTTGTTCGGAGACGGTAAACACGATAAAGAACACAATCGTAAATGCCACACCGGCAATGGTCGCAACTTCCTTTGTGATCAGATTTATTCCTGCTACCGAAAACAGCAGCACTGCGATTATTCCCAGTCCGAGCGGGATTTCTTTACCGTCTAGCTTGATGTTTAAAGGTACTTTCCATTCGCGGTGCGACTTGTCCTTGAACCGCAGAACGAGCATCGATAAAGAATTGAATGAGAAAGACCATATGACACCGAATGCATACGCTTCTCCTAAAGCATAGGTGTTTCCGCGTGAAAAAATGATTGCCAGGAGCTGCAGGATTACGATCAGATTGATCATCCGGTAGGTGGTGCCGAATCTTTTATGGGGTGCCCTGAACCAATCGGTCATAACACCGTCTTCCGAAACTCGATTCAGCACTCCATTCGATCCGATAATCGATGTGTTGATCGCGCCCGAAAGCATCAGACACCCAACAATCACAATAAACGCTTGAAAAAGAAGCTTCAACGGCAGGGGCCCGGAAAGATACATTGCGATGCCGCTTATCAAGTTATCCCTGTACGTCGTTATTCTGACGTCATCTGGAATCAGCGCGTACGCGAAAAATGACACAAGTGATGTGAATAATAACGAGTACACAAAAATCACAAATCCGGCGCGCATGAGATTCTTGTGTTTAGGGTGCTCCAGCTCTCGATTTACTTGCGCCAGCGATTCTTCCCCGGACATCGCGAGGAAGGAATGACCGAATGCCATCAGTATCCCGATTAAACCCAGGAAGGCGCCGGCGGTAGTCGCGAGCCCAAGCCGTGGCTCAGACTCTTTCGAAGTCTCTCCCTTTGTCGCCGGTTCTGAGACATCAGGCGGCAGCTCTCGGAGCGCTCCCGGAGCTATATCGGGCAGCCAACCTACTGCATCTCGATTGAATGCAAGGTTGTGTGGTGTTGGAGAGGGCGGCAATCTTTGCTTGTCCGGCTGAGAGATGATGCTATAGCCTGCCCACACAATCAGGAGCACCACCATAGCAGTGGTTACATACATGATCCTCAAGGCATCTCCCGATGACTCGTGGATCCCCATGGTATTGCGCCACCAGAAATAGATCGTAACCAGAATCGCGATGCCTGCGGCCAAATAGTTTGTTTCTTCTGCTGAGGGACTCCAGGGATGTCCGAAATAACTCACTGTCTGCGCTACTAGTCCAACTATGTACTGTCCCGCGGAGACGCCAGAAATTGGCCCCGTCAGGATGTAGTCAAACATCAGAGCTGAGACCGACACTTTCGCGAGCGTGCCACCCATCGACTCCTTGACTACACGGTAGACGCCTCCTCGCGTGAACATAACGCACGATTCGACATATACTGATCGCACCGCATAAGAGAAGAGCATCACCCCGAGGACAAACCACGGCGCAGCTCTTCCAACTGCCTGCTCTGCAATACCGCCGACGTAGTAGGCCGATGAACCCAGATCATTCAGCACAATTGCCGCTGCGCGCCAGAACGATATGAAGGAGAGCATTACCGTCGTCGCAACCACTACCTTAACGCGTTTCGGGGATGCTACGGTTTCTGTTGTTGTCCTTGACTTGTCCATGCTCAATAGATGGTGATCAGGGTAACGCTTGCTGTGATTTCGTTAGAGTCTCCTGTTCGTCTTCTTTCGCTGTTTCCGGATGTTTCCTGAAAGGCAACAGTCGGGCCGGCTTCGCTAAATCGTAGTTGAGGCATGCAGGACATCGGTAAGCGTAGAAGTACATAGCGGTCGCGGTAATTCGGACGAGTCCTGCTGAAAGCTCCGCTCCTTGTCCTCGCCACGCACAACCCCGGCACACGATACTTGTATCTCTTATTCTTAATTCGCGACCGACCCAAAGCATAAAGATTACTACCAGCTGTTTTGATAAACTCCCTGAATGGCCGAAGCCATCAGCGATAAAGCCCGGCGCCAAACTCAGTAGCTTAAGCCCTTACAACGAGTGGGACCACAAAACGGCTCGATTGCGAAGAACCGCACACCCGCAAAAGATCCTAGGCCCTCAGCGATAAAGGTCGCATAAAGATTTCATAAGGAATTCGTAAAGATTTGGAACTGGAAGGAACCTAAGTTCCGGGGTCAAAGCGATAGCCGATCCACGGCTCGGTGAGAATGTATATGGGACTTCCAGGGTCGGGTTCGACCTTTTTTCTGAGCTGACCGATGAACACTCTAAGATATTCGGTTTGTTCGGCAAAGTTTCCGCCCCAGATAGCAGTCAACAGCTTTCGATGCGTCAACACCTTTCCGGCATGTCTTATCAAATGCGCGAGCAGCTCAAACTCCTTCGGAGTCAAGTGAATGTCTTTTCCATTTACTGAAACGCCGCGACTCGCAAAATCCAGATGAAAGTGTCCAATGTCCAGAACGACCTCATCTTCGGTCGAGCTCGTCGGTGATCGACGGAGCGTAGCTCGAACACGCGCGAGGAGCTCCTCAATTCCGAATGGCTTGGTCACGTAGTCGTCGGCTCCGGCATCAAGCGCTTCCACTTTTGTTTTTTCTTCTCCTTTCACCGATAAGACGATGATTGGAATCTGCGACATCAATCGCAGTCGTCCGCACAACTCGATGCCATCCATGTTCGGCATTGAAAGATCGGTTATCACCAGGTCGGGATGCCAGTCGTTAAATGTATCGATCGCACTCTCACCATCAGCGGCGACGCGGACCTCATAACCACGAGTCGTCAGTCCGGTGCGCAACACCCTCGTAATCTGCGGCTCATCATCGACGATAAGAATGCGTTGTTTTTGTAACACGGTTACTTCTTTGCCCCAGCGAATGTGGGTTCACTCACTACCTTCACCGTCGAGTCATTGCCTTCCTCTTCATCCCCGATCGGCAGCTCAAAAACGACACGAGTTCCCATCCCCGCGGCGCCGCTTTCTATCCATATTCGCCCGCCGTGCGCATCAACGATTCCCTTTGCGATGGAGAGTCCCATTCCGGTACCTGGTGGTTGGCTTCGGCTCGCGTGGTCCTCTCCAATCGCCCTAAAAAACTTATCGAAAACACGATCACGAAGCTCCGGCGCAATGCCGACCCCTCTATCTTCGACTGTGGTTCTGATCATGTCACCGTTGGCACGAATCGCAGTTATGTGAATGATTGTTCCACTGGGTGAGTATTTGGCTGCATTGTCCACCAGCGTATAAATGACTTCGCTTACCGCTCGGGCATCGACCAGGACAACGGGCAAGTCATTCTGGATGTCGACGTGAACTGGATGCTGAGCAACCAGCGGGTTTGCGCGAGCAAGTGCCATCTCAATCATCTCGTCGATTGTGCCCCAGCGCCGTCGCAATTGAAGTTCACCGGCCTCGATCCTCGCCAACTCGACCAAACCTTCAATGAACCTGTTCAATCGGTCGCATTCTTCATTTATTACCTCCAGCATTTCCTTGCGACCTGCATCGTCAAGAGCCGCTGGATGGGCCGCACTTGTCTTTAGATCGTCGAGTAGAGTGGTAACCGACGCCTTTATTGAAGTGAGCGGCGTGCGCAGATCGTGAGTTACCGCATCAAGCAAGGCCGATTTCAATTTTTCGCTTTGTCGCAACGCCTCCGCGTGGCTCGCTCGCTCAAAAGCCGTTCTAAGTTCATCGTATAAACGTTCGATCTCCTGCCGGGCCGCCTCGGCTTCGGCAGCCCGTCGCGTGACGCGAGCAGAAAGCTCTCCCGCAGTCACCGCGGTAATCAGGAACGCAATTAGAGCGATCCAATTATCCGGCTGAGCTATATCTAAGGTGTGAACCGGAGGGAGAAAAAAGAAGTTAAGGCAAAAAACGCCGAATATCGAGACGACGATTGCCGGGCGAGAGCCCCACGTCGCTGCGACAAAAAGAACCACCAGCAACAGAGCGAGCGCTACGGTGGTGGAGTTGATAGTGGACCCGAACAGCCTGAGCACCGCAGTGACAACTGCAATCCCTAAGACGCCCGAAAGGTAGCCAGCCCATTTTGACTTGAGCGCGCTCCGCGGCATACGAGTCATTGTACGACAAACGGCCACTACTCGCGCTATCTGCCTTCGATGCTGTTTGTTGACACTTGGCTTTGGTGCGCTTCCTCTACGCTTACGAAGTCTTTATGAAGGTTTAACCCCAAACTTACAAGAGCGCTGCTAGCCTTGAATTGTTACCGGTTTTGCACCGGCAACCGCGCTTCTCTGGAACAAAGCGCGGATAAGCAAGAGTGGAATCCGATACTCGGGATCATGGGGGTGTTCATCATGACGTGGTCAGAAATCAAGAAAGCTGTCGAGCAAGCCGGCGTTGCCGACGAAGACGAAGTCTCAGTCATTCAATGTCAGTCGCGCAATGGAAACAAGACCCTTCACAAACTCAAACTCGGGAAGTTTGTGAAACTTGAGGAGGATCTTTCGGAAAGCGCGCGAGTAGATGCGAGCGGATGCAGTTGCTGACTTAAGGGAGGAGTTACGATGAAGTGGTTTCACCACGCTGTCTCAACGAAGACACTTAGTCAGGTTGAGCGCGAGCGCGATACGGCAAGCGTCCAGAACCATAAGAGGCGACTGGGCGTTACAAAAACTGCTGAAAGAGGCGATGATTTTCGCAATTATCTGAGAATGCGCCTTAGACAAAAGTTAGATCGCCAATAGGCAGGGGATTGAGCTGGTAGTTATCGCGGTCAGCGCGCGAAGTATTTGGAGCACGCTGGCCGCGAGTAATTTAATACTCATATCTGGAGTAGAGCCATCCCACGCGCTGAGCTAGTCGTCGTCGTACGGCAATGCTGTTGGCGCTACTCCGGCTTGCCTTTGCGGCGGGATTTCCGCTTTGTCGAACTGAGTTTCTTAACATATTCGAGCAAGCCAGCCCTCTCATCGTTCGACAACTTAACCACTTCGTGAAGGATTTGAGTAACGATAGGGCTCATCACCACCTGCTGCACCGTCTCCAGAATGATCAACGAATCGGGCGTACTGCGGGCCCTGCCGTCAGTCGCTTTTTCGGACCCTGAGGCTACGTGAAACAACTCGTCATAGTCGACGCCTAAGCCGTCCGCGAGCGCTAGCAACTTATCGACGGAAAGATTTGTGGCGCGAGCGGTGGTGATGCTTGCGACATAGCCGTCGGTGATCTTCCAGCCGGACATTCGCTGGACGTCTTTTTGCGTTAATCCCTTCAACTTCATCACGCGCTTTACGTATTCACTGAGCTCATTCTTTGGACCCGCCATCTAGGTTCTCCGTTCCGTTATTGAGTTATGAATATTTTCGACTTTACACTAAAGATGCTTAATTGACACATCCCGACAACAATTATAGGATGCTGGTTGTCAAAGATATTCAGGAATACTTGACTAAACACAGGCCATATTCTGAGTCTAAGGATGGTTGGTTCGTAACACACAGGCGAGTGTTGCTCATTAAACCGGGTCTCGGATGAAGGGACATTAGACTCTATGGGGAACCGTTTCAGAGATCAGAAAATCTCTCGAGTAGTTCCAAGTTTGGCGCAAAGGCCCGGTCTTTCGTCTATGAAATCTTTGCTGGTCATCGGCGCCTCCGACACTTTGTCGCGATTATTCATTGAAATGTTTGAAAAACGCGGCTGGAGAGTGGAGGCCTGTGGCAATCATTGGGACACCGTTGCGCGGTTGGCCGGGAACAAATCCTTCGACGCTGTGATTCTGACCGATTCGTTTAAGGGCGAGTCAGTTGTCGATCTGATCAAATTAATCAGGTCGCTTGCACATCGAAGATCGATCCCGCTGGTGATCGTAGCGCGAACCGGAGAGACCAATCGTGAAGCGGCAATCGCCGCCGGTGCCGATGAAGTGCTGGTCAGACCGTTTAATGTAAATTCATTGACATGGGCTATAGAAAAGTTGGTCGCAGGCAGACGTTTTCACCCGAATCACAGCGAATATCTCAAACTGCCGTGAGCTTGCGCGGTGCCAAGACGGCATACAATCCTCGAATTCGCCCTTCGGCGTTTACATCGAAATGGATGGTGTACCTGGTTGCCGCGGTGCTCGGGGTTCGAAAGTCCTCAACAAGTATCGCCGGAAGCGTGTTGAGCCGGCGAACAATAAAGCGCGGATTGACCAGGCTCTTCTTAGCCAATCCGAGGATCAATCGCAGAACCTTCGATTTGCCGACGATTGGACGGAGCGCCGCATTCACCTCGCCACCTCCATCCGACAAATTCACTACATCTTCTGCGAGTAACCGTTCGAGGCCCGCCGCGTCGCGGGATCCCAAATAAAGCAGAAACTGTTCAAGAGCCCGGCTGGTTGCTTGCTCTCGAAGCGCACCGCTCATCGCCCGGTGCTTGTCATATTCTTTCATTTTTCGTCGGGCTCTAAGCAAAAGGACCTTCACATTCGTCTCGCTGAGGTCGAGCGCCTCGGCGGTGTCGCTGGTCGAATAATCAAAAACATCACGCAACAGCAACACCGCACGTTGTGAAGGCGAAAGCGCCTCCAATGCAAGAAGGAAGGCAAATGAGACGCTCTCTTTTAAGTCATATCGAGCGACCGGGGAGTCTTCAGTCGGCGCGGGAGGTTCGTAAGACGCCGGACTCTCTTCATCCGTAGGCACAGGTGATGGAAGCCAGGGCCCGACATATCGTTGACTCCTTCGCCGGCGCAGCAAATCACGGCTCAAATTCATTGCTACCCGCATCAACCACGGTCGTAGCGGTTCATTTGTACGCTGTGGAGGCTTTTCAATCGCCCTCACAAAAGTCTCTTGAACCAGATCGTCCGCATCGGCAGCGTTACCAGTCATCCGGTAACACAAACCCCATAACAAACGTCGATCAGTTTCCAAAGCTTGCGCGTATGCAGACATATCTCCGCCTATCTGAACGAGCCGGAGTTCTCTCTGCGCACCTCAGCATTCTTCGCGTCTCCCCGTTGTGTTAACGAAGTCTTGAATAACCACCGCAGCGGCGCTGAGTTCTCAGAGGTGCGCAGAGTCCTTTCCTGGGCAACTATCCTACCTCTCTCGTTCAAGCTCATCCGCAAGAGCTCGAAGCAAACTTGATCCGTCGCCGTGCTACGCGCTGCCGTGCATGCAGGCGAGCGTTGTAGGCTCTGACGCAGCAAGCTGCTCCAGCATCTCACGTGTGTTGCGAGCATGCGAAAAGTAATCAAGCCCACTTCGCATCGCCTCGCTCGGACCTAGTATGTCTGATTCGGTTAGCGGCGTCGTCCCGGTTCCGGATTGCGTGAAAAGATCGCCGCACAGCAGTGTTCTAGTCTTTTGCTCGAACATGTAACCGCACTCCCATCCGTGAGGCAGGTGTGGGGTATCAAACCATCTCACGAAGTGCGATCCGAGCTCGAGTGTCTCCCCCTCGGTTAGCGCTCTCGGAGCCCTTACAGCTAGATCATCGATAGACGTCATTGCCGCGATCTTGCTGCAAACCGGAATCGCATCGGGTGCCGCAGCCAGCCAATCGTTGAGTGACCCGCACTCATCCTGTTCAAAATGCGAAAAAGCGACAAATCGAAGCTTCTCGACCGGCATTACGCTTTGAACTGCTTCGCGGATTAGAGGAAACATCTTACGCAGACCGGTATGGAAAAGAAGCGGTTGCTCATCCACTATCAAATATTGGTTAAGCGAGAACCCGCCGGGAATCACGCTGAGCGGTGTGTTTATGCGATAAATTCCGTCAGCAACTTCGTGAATGTTAGTGCCTGACTCAGTATTTGTTATTCCCACAATTTCTCCTTTGACAAAATGTCAACAACTTTAGCAGACGCTGCGTTACCATACTAAATAGATATTGCTGCAGCAGCGGCTTTGTAAGACACGATAGTCTTTGCCGCCTTTCGCGCGCTCGATAGTGAAGCGTCGGCCAGCATGCCTTCGCTTCCAACCCAATCGCCGGCGATGAATAGCCCTGGAATATCGGTCACCTCTGGATCGGGTCGTCCATCCGTACCACCAAGCCTGGCCAACGGCAGAGAGTTCACGACTGTCATCTCCGGCAAGAACCGGCGATAAACAACCAGCCCGCGCCACTCCGGCTGTACAAGATCGAGCAATCCCTCGAGCTCCTTTTCGACATCCTCCGCCGAATCCTGGTCATCCGGCGGGAGATACTTCGCGGTTTGGATTAAAGCAGAACCATCTGGCGCTAGGCGAGCGCTTGCCGAATGGACCGAAAGATAAAGCGGTCGATCGATCCCAAGCGCGAATGTCGCCTTTTCTTTTGGAAGCCTGCTGAGAGCTACGTCCAGACAAGCCGCTCTCACTGGAATTGCCGTCTCGGCCCATTGCGACAGCGATGAATCACGTGCGTTTTCTACAAGCTGGACGGCTGCCGCCGGATTTGACGCGATCACTACTGTGGATGTCGGAATCCTGGTACCGTCGGATAGTCGCACACCGTTGACCCAGCCATCAGCGTCACGAGTGACAGCATCGATTCTTACGCCCGTTTGAAGGTTCACACCGGCGCTCTGAGCTACGTCTCGGAGGCCGTCCACAATCGTCTGCCAACCAGCGTCAAGATAAAGCACGCTCTTGTCGAAGGCCTTTTGGAGCTGCACGAGCGCGGTACCGGCGCTCATCAAATCAGGAGCGTTGGTGTAAGTGGCAACTCGAAATGCCGCAAGGATAAAATCCTTCACTTCACTGTGTGAGATCGTTCGATCGAGCCATTCTGACACGCTCACATTCATGTAGTGCTCGCAATCTATCTTCGCGATAGAGGCGAGAAATCGAGCTGCTTCAAGCTTCGCCGAAAGGCCAAACAGACTTGTTGTAAATAACGACACAGCGCCAGCTGGAAACGTATGCTTTACCCCGTCTTTGATTGCGAACGCACCTGACACCGAGGGCACTCGACCCTTCGGTTCAACGCCGAGATCGCGCAGCACTTCAATGCCTCGCCCGCCGCGATATAGAGCGTGAGGACCAAGGTTCAAGTAGAAGCCGTTCTGTTCTTTGGTTTGCGCGCGCCCGCCGAGGGCTTGCGATTGTTCGAAAACCGAAACCCGTTTACCTGCCTTTGCGATAAACGCCGCCGCGGCGAGCCCTGATACTCCGCCCCCAATTACGATAACTTCATTATCTAGAGTTGATTGCATCATTAGAACCTCCCTATCTGACGTATACACGTTTCAGCAGTCGGAAAGGTTACATGCGTCGAATCATCGAGCTTTGGAGACTGATCCACCAACCTAGTTGTCGTTCTAATCATCTGCGTAATCTGAGACATCAGTTCTGGTTCATCCGCAGATTACGCAGATGATAAAGGAGTCGGTCTTCCACCCCTGGCTGACCTTGAAATGCTCATTGAACAGTGATACACACTGATCATTACCTTTGACGTCCAGTCACTTCGGAGTTCTTATTAATGGAAGACAGAGATCTCTCGCGGAGGCGCTTCATATTCAAATCGTGCGCGGGCCTGGGCTCAGCCTGGATCGCTTCGCACTTGCCCGAGATTGCCGCAGCACAGCAACACGCGCACCGCGCTGCCCAAACACAGGAATCCGCGAAGTTCGAATCCTTCACCAAAGAACAATCAATAGAAGTGGAGGCCATAGCAGAGCAAATCATCCCGACAGACGATACACCCGGCGCACGCGAAGCTCGCGTAGTCTTCTTCATCGATCGCGCATTCGCGACATTCGCGTCTGACGAGCGTCCTGCCTATATGAAAGGGTTAAGTGAACTTCAAAAAAAGACACAAAAGCGTTTCGGCAAGGCCAGGAAGTTCTCCGACTTAACCTCCGCCCAACAAACCCAATTGCTCAAGTCAATCGAAAAGACAGAGTTCTTTGAGTTGGCTCGTACAATGACTATATTGGGAATGTTTTCCAATCCCGAGTATGGCGGGAATCACAACCAGGCCGGATGGAAGCTGTTGGGCTTCGAAGACCAGTTTCATTACAAATCACCTTTCGGTTATTACGACGCTGAGTATCTCGCTAATAAAGGATCGCAGTCATGAGCAAGGCGCAGGCGAAATTTGATGCCAATGCTGACATCGATTTTGTGATCATCGGGGCTGGTGCTGCCGGCGGGATTATTGCAAAGGAGTTATCTGCCGCTGGGTTCCGCATAGTGGTGCTCGAACAGGGTCCTTACCTGAAAGAACAGGACTTCGACCATGATGAGTTGAAGTACATGCGCCAGCGCGCGATCACGAATGATTACAACCGGCAGCCGAACACCTTTCGGGCGACGGTGAAAGAAAAAGCCAAGCTGCAGCCCGCGATTATCTATGGCCGGCAGGTCGGCGGAGGCACTGTTCATTTCACAGCGAACTACTGGCGCTTCCACGAAATAGACTTCAACGAATACAGTCGATGGGGCTCGATTGCCGGATCGGGATTCGCTGACTGGCCAATCACCTACGCCGAGCTCGAGCCGTACTACACAAAAACAGAGTGGGAGCTCGGCGTGTCAGGTCTCGCTGGCGCAAGCCCGTTCGATCCGCCTCGCTCGAAGCCCTATCCCGTCCCGCCTCTTCCAATAAAATCCTCGGGCGCCCTCGCTGAACTCGGAGCGAAGAAACTGGGCTGGCACGCGTTCCCGGCTCCGCTTGCGATTATCTCGCAGCCTTATCGCGGTCGCAGTGCCTGTCTGCACTGCGGGTTTTGCGAGTACTTCGGCTGCGAGGCAAAAGCAAAGTCATCGACGCTCGCAACAGTAATCCGCGAAGCGGAGGCGACCGGCAAGTGTGAGATTCGAACTAACAGCTGCGTCAGAAAGATAGAAATCGACAAGGCAGGATTAGTAACCGGCGTTACGTATTTCGATGAGAAGCGCCAGGAGCACTTCCAGCGCGCAAAGGCAGTGATCGTCTGCGCGAATGGTGCTGAGACCCCGCGATTGCTCCTGATGTCAAAATCACCGCAGTTTCCGCACGGGCTCGCAAACTCCAGCGGCAAAGTCGGAAAGTACCTGATGTTCAACGGTCACGCCCAGGCCTCCGCTTTGTACGAACACCCGTTAAACGAATTCAAGAGCGTTGCTGTCAGTCGAGTGATACACGACTTCTACGACAGTGATCCAAAGCGCGGGTTCTACGGAGGTGGTGGTATCGATATGAGATTCGTGTCGTATCCGATGCAGTTCGCGCTACGCGGTTTTCAGGCGGATGCGCCCAGATGGGGTCCGGAGTTCAAGAAAATGCTGCGGGAGCGTTTCACACGCACGGTTAATGCGTCCGGCCATACAACTTCGCTTCCGGTAGAAGCCAACAGCATATCGCTGGATCCAAACGTGAAGGATGCATATGGCCTGCCAGCAGTTCGCGTCACTTATAAAGACCACCCCGAAGACATGAAGACGATGCAGTTCTTCCAGGCGCGCTGCAAGGAGCTCCTCGAGGCGACCGCAGCTAAGAAGGTGTGGGCTCGCGAGCTACGAAATCAAACTTTCGGTTACCATTTGCTTGGAACCTGCCGGATGGGTAACGATCCGCACAATTCCGTTGTGGACAAATACCACCGCGCACACGATGTGCCAAACTTATTTATCTGTGATGGCAGCAGCTTCGTAACATCGGGTCGCGGTCAACCCACGTGCACGATCCAGGCGTTAGCGTTTCGAGCGTCGGACCACATCGTTCGCATGGCAAAGAGCGGAGAAATAAAATCGGCAATCTGATTTATTTGTGAAGAGAGGAGAGGGAATGAAAAGGATCAAATCTTTGGCAGCAATCGTAGCAATCATTTGTGTTTTATCCTTTGCTGCGAACGCGCAAAAGAAGGATGAGCGAGCGCCGGCGCAGGGCTCGGTCGAGTTTCAGAGCGCTTCGAACCCGAATGCAAGGACTCTTTCGGAATTCGTGCGAGTCGGGAACATTCTCTATCTTTCCGGCAAGCTCGGCACGGACAGTACAGGCAAGCTGGCCGCCGGAGGAATAGGGCCAGAGACAAAACAGACTCTGGAAAACATCAAGACTGTGCTCGAGAAGAACGGTTCATCGATGGAACACGTGATCAAGTGCACGGTGATGCTCGCAGACATCAAAGAGTGGGCCGACATGAATACCGTTTACGTGACATATTTCAAGAAAGAACGATTACCTGCAAGAAGCGCGTTTGGCACCAGCGGCCTGGTCAACAATGCTCGCGTGGAGATCGAGTGCATGGCCATGCTGAAGTAATCCGGTTAACGTAGGCGTCGCATTGCAGAGACACCTCAGCTGCCATCTTTGATTCGAGGCAAAGGAAGATCTTATGGAAATCGAACGAAGAGCATTCATCACCGCGCTTGGTGGCGCGGTCGCGATCGAGGCGATGTCGTCAGAAGCGCTCGCCGATGCGCTCGAACACCATATGATCGATAGCCTCGATCAGGCTGTCGGCGCTCGAACTGCTCAATCGCCTGAGAGATCGTACAGGAGAGGCGTCGGATCCGTTTTTGTGCTGGGTGGTTCAGGCGACGGAGTATTTGGTGCGAACAAGCTCGAGCCGATGCCGCTTAATCCCACGTTGCTGGACTTCTTCAAGCTGCGATTCGCGCCTGCCAATCACGTCCTTCAAAGCGCTACGCGGGCCCTCAAGACCGGAATGAATGAGGAGACGGTCCTGGCGTGCCTGTTACACGATGTCGTGCTCAGCTTGATGAAGCCGGATCACGGATGGTGGGGTGCACAAATGATTGAACCCTACGTCTCCGAGAGAGTGAGCTGGGCGATTCGATATCATCAGGCTCTCAGGTTTTATCCGGATTCTGCGGCGGGTTATGAGTATCCCGAGATGTACAACCGGATCTTCGGCAAGGACTATGTACCCGCACCGCATATCAAGGCCGCTTACACGTATGCTCGCAACCACAAATGGTATATGAACGCGCGGCTAATCACGGTTAATGATTTGTATGCATTTGATCCGAATGCCAGAGTGTCAATGGATCCATTCATCGACATCATTGGAAGGCATTTCAAGCAACCTAAGGAAGGGCTTGGGAATGATAACAGTCCAGTAGCGCATATGTGGCGCACGCTTGCGAGTCCGGACCAGCCACTCTAGCGGAGCGATGCTCTGAAGAGCGGAAATACCACCAACAAGATTGTCTAAAAAGTCTTAAGATACCATCGCGCTTTAGCCGATGGTATCTCACCAATCTGTTATCGTCGTAGGCTGAACCTGAAACTCAATCGACTAAGCCCGATGGTATCCTATCCGTTTGCTCCCGGCTTCTGCGCAGGCGCTGATGATTCCGAATTCAAAAACTTGAGCAGCGCTTTGTAAAACAGATCCGGCGCCTCGAAGTGCGGTACGTGGCCGATCCCCGGTATCAATACCAGCTCCGCGCCGGGAATTGTGTCAGCGATGTGCTTTGCCCGCTCCGGAAAGTTCGCGCCGTCTTTGTCCCCGCCCAAAACCAGCGTTTTCACTTTTATGTGCGGCCAATCGTAGACAACCGGATCCACATAGGTCATCTGCTGAACCAATGTGCGGACCATCGCAAACCGCGGCCAATCGCCGCTGAGCGTCCAGGCGTAATGTATGCGAACGTACTTTTCATACTCCGGCTTCCATCCAGTGACAAAGTATCGCGCGATACCCTGATATGCCTGCTGGTAAGTCAAACCGAGCGTCTGTTTGTATGCCTCTTCGGTGCTTCTCCACGGACGTTCCCAACGCGGATCGGTTAAACCAATCGGATTGTAGATCACCGCTCGCTCGGTCATGTCGGGATATGACGCGGCAAAGCGCGCCGTAAGCATCCCGCCCATTGAATGACCGACTACCGCCGCTTTTGCGATTCCAAGATGCTGCAGCAACTTGCGAGTGTTCAGCGCCATGTCATGAAAATTGTAAGGAATGATCGGCTTCGACGATCGTCCAAACCCGATTTGATCGGGCACCACTACTCGGTAACCTTGCTTACGAAGCACGTCGATTGTGCCGGTCCAATACTCGCCGAAAAAATTCATTCCGTGCAGCAGGACTACCGTGCGACCGTTGGCTTGTCCTTCAGGCGCAACATCCATATATGCCATTCGCACATCCTGGCCATACATAGACATCGGCAGATAAGCGACAGGATAGGGATATGGAACGTCATCGAGGGTGATGCTGCCCGGCTTGACATCGGTCGGAGTCGGAGGCGCCGCAGCCTGCGCTCGTTCCTGCGCAACGGTCGCTTGAGAACTGATCACGTCGAACAGAAAGAGGCAAGTAACGGCAACCAGCACAGCGACGAATGCCCGAGCAATATGATTTTCTTCAGCGCTCGGGGAGTTTCGAACTTCGGGCTTTTGTTTGCTGGCCATTAGTCTCACCTCCAATCCTTTGATCGCCACGAAGACCTGACTTGTGCTACTCAGTCAAAATTCGAATTGAGGTTTAGTCTGTTCGGGCCCGACTCGTCCACTCCTTATGTCTGCCCTCGAGTAGTTCTCGCCTTTGATTGGGTCGCCCGCGATTCGTCGCAGCATGGCCAGCTGTCCTACGTGTGTCAGCGAATCGGCGATCGCGCTCTGGAAAAGCCTCTCGCACGTGGTGCCCAGTTCTTCTCCTGACGCGAGATATTGGTCGAGCCGAGACAAACTCGTATGGAAGCGCTCAACATCTTCTGCCCAGGATTGTGGTTCCGAGTTCTGCCATTTTTCGGCGCCCCGAGCCATCGACAACGCCCAGTCGAGCAGGTCCCCGATGTGTGCAAGAATCTGGGCCGGAGTGCGGCTGGTCTCTGACGGTCGGAAATTGGCGAACGATTCTGGTGCACCGCGCACGGCTTTACCACCGCGGTAGGCCAGCGTGGCAACAGTGTGACGGAACAATTCACGCTTTGGATCGGTGTTCATATGATTTGCTTGGCGTCTCTGCGGCTTGGCGGCTTTGCGTTTTAAGCAGTGCTTCAAATTCTTAGAAATCAAAAGTCTGCTTTAAACGCAAAGCCGCCAAGCCGCAGAGACGCAAAAGGTAGTCGGATTTCGGCTTTGTAGCTTCGATGCGGATTTGTTTCAGTAACTCGGCTTTTGGATCAAGCTCCGTTTTCCCCGCCGGATAATTATTGAAGCTTAGCACATAGCTCAGGATATCAACGATCTGTTGCCGGCTAAGCTTGCCCAGATTATTCGGCGGCATCGACACGCGAACCCGTTCAGCCAAATCAGCAACGGTTAGACCATCCCAATTTGCAAGAAACGCTGCGCCGGTTAGCGGAGCCGCTTCGTCGTTACCCGCAAGATCAGGGCCGTGACAAGACGAACAATGCTGCGCGTAGAGGGTTTCGCCGCGCTTCGACTGCTCTTTTGTGTAAGCGCCTTCCCACGTGGATCTCGTTGGCTTGTCAGATTGTCCCGCGTCCAATTTTGAGTTAAGGACCGCGATCAAAAACAGCGCAGTTACAACAATCGCTGCGTTTCGGACCTTCCCTTTGATCGACATTAATCTCTTTCCACCTACTCGGTTGATGGTAAAGCGAACGCGATGTATTCACCCGAGTAAGACCCGCCGCTCACCGCTACGACAATGTATTGCTTTCCATTGACTCTGTATGTCATCGGCGATCCGCTTTGTGGCGCCGGCAAGTAAACGGCACCAACCTGATTGCCAGTTTTCTTGTCATACGCGCGCAGCATTGCTCCTCGCCCGCGGTCGGGCTGGGTGGTAACCTGCGGATCACCCATGATGACCAAGGTTTTTGTAACAACCAATCCTACGGCCCCGTTCTGACCAGTTTTTGGAATATTCATTCCCTTCAGCGCCGCGTGATTGCGCACCACGTCCGGAGTATCGCCGTGTGGAACCTGCCATACTAGCTCGCCTTTATCCAGGTTTATTGCCGATAGCAGCCCGTACGGCGGCTTAAGGATCGAAAGGCCCTGCACACTCAACGCTCCTGCTGGCGCCGGTGCAGCCGGAGCCGCCGAAGCAGTGTTTGCAGGAGCGGCGGCGGGAGCTGGGCGACGTCTTGGCTCTTGTGGATAGTCTGCAGCGCTACCGTAGCCCGGCCCTTCGCTGACTCGGAACGGTTGCCCGGCGCGTCCTGAGACTAATTTGATATCCGAGAAGCCCTGAGGCGGTTCGATCAAACCTATTGGGGCCACGCTGGAGTTTGAAGCAGGCAGGTATGCGGTATGGGTTTCCGGATCGTAACCGGCGCCGGGCCAGTTTGTTCCGCCGTTGGTCGTACCTATCGTAAGCGCTGCAAGTGGTCCACCAACCTTGCTGAGCACTGGTGGATTAAACATCGGACCCATTTTGTAAACAGAGAGTGCCTTCACCGCTTGTTCGCGCATTTCTGGAGTGAAGTCAATCAGGTCATCGACGGTCACAGCCTGACGCGCGTAGGCAGGGGGCTTGGACGGGAAAGGCTGCGTTGGGGCGTACCACTCGCCCGGCACATCACCCTTAGGTACCGGCCGCTCTTCAATTGGCCAGACCGGCTTGCCGGTCACCCGGTCGAACACGTAGAGGAATGCCTCTTTTGTAGGCAAAGCTACAGCTTTGATAGTTTTGCCATCCACGTTTATATCGGCCAGCAAAGGTGCGGAGGAAAGATCGTAGTCCCAAATCGGATGATGCACGATCTGGAAATGCCATTTCCGCTGGCCAGTTCGGAGGTCTACGCAAACCAGACTCTCACCAAAGAGATTGTTCCCAGGGCGGTGACCACCATAGAAGTCCGACGTCGGCGACTCGACTGGAAGGTAAACCAGGCCTAACTCTTCGTCGACGCTTATCTGGGTCCAAACACCGGTGTTCCCGTTAGTCGCCCAGGAATTATTTTCCCAGGTTTCATTTCCAAACTCTCCGGGCCTGGGAATCGTATTGAACGCCCAGAGTTGCTTGCCAGTTCTGACGTCAAACGCCCTGACCTGGCCTTTGGCGTTGTCGTGCGTCGTTACGGTCATGCCCTCTTTCATCGCCATCCCAACGATGACAACATCTTTCACCACTGTGGGCGTCGAGTGAAGGCCGGCATCACCTTTTTCCAAATCGATTTGCTGGCCGGAGCCGTGAACAACACCAACCTTGAGGTCGACCACTCCATCTTTTCCGAATGTGGGAATGCGAGTACCGGTCTTGGCGTCGAGGCAGATCAGGCGATATGCGGTGGTAACGTACACTATCCGGGCATTGCCCTTGCCATCGCTCCAGTATGAAAGCCCGCGACCGGACAGCTGGCGTGGAGCATTGATCGCGCGCTTCCCTTCAAACTCAGTGTGAACCCAGATCAACTCGCCGGTGTCCGCTTTGAGCGCCACCACGGATCTGCGGGTTCCAGCGGTTGCGTAGAGTATGCCGTCAACCACCAGGGGCGTGCCCTCGAGCTTGTATTCCGGTCGAGTACCGAGGTTATCGGTCTTAAACCGCCAGGCTACTTCAAGCTTGTTGAAGTTCTCTGCGTTGATCTGATCGAGCGGTGAATAACGAGCACCTGTCAGATCGCCGGTGTAGTGTGGCCAATCACCATTCTTTGTTGACGGAGACCACGTGCCGTTGACTGCTGAAATGGCTGGAGCAGCCCTCTTTGTAGCACGGGGAGCAGTACCGGTACTATTCGCAGTCTGTCCGACCGCGTTTAACGGCGCCCATACCAATCCCGCAATAAACAGCATCACTGCCATAGATCGAAATAGTCTCTGTGACATCGCTTCCTCCGTTATTTAAGCCACGCGACAACTCTAGATTCGTTTCTTTGGTACAGTGCTTTAGACGGCGCAGCTCGTCAGGTTCGCATCGGACTTCGTATCGTCAGATTTCCTCAGGCTCCAGTTTCCCCTTTTGCTTCTTTGGCTGCTTCTTTCTTGGGCTTCGGAATGCCACCCGCAGGAAACAGCTCTTTGAAGGCAGCCATGAACCTGGTCATCTCGGGCTCGGTTCCGACCGATACGCGCAACCAGTTATTCATCGGCGGGAATTTCCGACCCACGAGCACCTTCCGTTTCTTGAAGTCGTCCGCAACCGCGCTAACATCCTTCCCCACGTTAACCATGAAAAAGTTTGTTTCGGATGGGATTACTTCATAGCCCCACGCTCTCAAATTCCTGGTGGTCTTCTCTCGCAGCTCGATGGTCATCTGTTTGATCTTCTTTTCATACGCAGCGTCTTTGAGAGCTGCTACGCCACCGTATTTCACCACCGCGCTGATGCTGCCTCCGCCGAAGGTACGCATGCGATCTATCAGTTCTTTCGGAGCGAGTCCGTAACCCAATCGCATCCCGGCAAGCGCCGCGATCTTTGAGAACGTTCGCGTTACGATCACCTGCCTTCCTTCATTTATATAAGGAACCGATGTGGCATAGTCCGAAGTGTCGACGAAATGATGGTACGCTTCATCGATCAAAACCGGGACGTCTGCGGGGATGCTGTCGAGAAGCAGCTTGATTTCGTTCTTTGGAATGATATTTCCAGTCGGGTTGTTTGGATTACAGATGTAGACAAAGCCCACATCGCGATAGTTGAGCTTTGTCGCCCGGATCATTCCCGGAATATCCATTCGATAGTCTTTCAACAGCGGGACCTTGATCGCGTCGGCTTTGATGTTGGTGATGAACCGGTAGACGGAGTCATAGCTCGGATCTACGCCGATGATCCGCTTGTGATCCTGTGTGAAGGTTTCGCCGACAATTTTCAGGATTTCTCCTGATCCTGCGCCAAGTATCACATTATCGCGTTTCAAGCCGTGATGTTTGGCGATGGCTTCGACAATGCCGCCGTCCGGGTATTGATAACGGTTGGCATACTTGAAGGCATCTGTCATCGCTTTGATCACACCGTCCGACGGACCCCAGCAATTCTCGTTGCTGGCGAGCTTTGCCATCTCGTCATAGTTTTCCTCGGGGTGTTCCTCACCCGGTTCGCCCTGTCGCTGTCTCTCTTGTGCCAACATATCAAGCGACGGACGCAAGCTTGCGACGCCCAAAGCAGTTGCCATTGTACCGATGAACGATCGGCGTGATGCTGAATTGTGAATCATATGCGCCTCCTCTTGTGTCGCTCGTGCCTTTGCGTCTTCGCGACTTGGCGCCTTGGCGTTTAAAAGCTGACTTTCAATTACTAAGAATTCGAATGCCACTTTTAAACGCAGAGTCGCAAAGCGGCTAAGACGCAAAAAGGATTACTTCGTCCCTCCCGGCCACACGGTTCCCTGATCTACCTTCGTTACGGGAGCGAGCCCTTTGTAGACAAATTTCTGCAAGCGTCTACCCTCGTATGTCTCAGTTGTGTAGATGTTGCCCTTTGAATCCGTCGCGATGCTGTGCACGCCGTAAAACTGACCAGGCTGCCGTCCTCCATCTCCGAAGCTGGTCAATATCTCGAGCGTGTCGCGCTGAATGACATAGACTTTCTGATTTCGTCCATCGGCAACATAGATATATTTCTGTTGCGGATCTTTTGAGAACGCAATGTCCCAAACCGAACCATCCGCCAGCGACCGCTTCGCGATGAACTGTTCTTTGACGAACTTGCCGTCCGGCTGAAAGACCTGAATCCGGTCATTCACCCGATCGCACACATATAACAATCCATCGTTTGAGAGTTCCGCGCAATGGACCGGATTGCGGAACTGCTGAGCAGGAGGTGCGTCAGGATCGTACCGGCCGAGATTCTTGTCGTCTGGCTTGTTTCCATAAGCTCCCCAATATCGTTTGAACTTGCCAGTATCTGCATCGATCACCACTACACGTTTGTTCAGGTACCCATCGGATATGTAAGCCTCGTTGGCTTTGGGATCGACAAAAATCTTGGCCACCCGACCGAAGTTCTCGAGATCATTGCTGCCCGCGTTCTTGCCTGCGTGGCCATACTGCGCAAGGAACTTGCCATCCTTAGTGAACTTCAGGATCTGCGCATCATTTGTCCCGTTACCGCCAATCCAGACATTACCCTTATGATCGATGGTAATTCCGTGATTTGATTCAGGCCACTCATAACCCTGGCCCGAGCCACCCCAATGTCCGATCAGATTTCCGGCCTGGTCAAACTCGAGAATCGGAGGCGCCTTTGAGCAGCAGTCGCCGGTCTTCTGATCGGCGGCGGCTTCGTTTGCGGAGACGGTATCGGGTCGATGAACAATCCAGACGTGATCCTGGGCGTCGCAGGCTACTCCGATGGACATGCCGATGTACCAGTGATTCGGCAGAGGTTTGGGCCAAAGCGGGTCCACTTCGAACCTTGGAGCCATTACCGCCGCGCCTTCGACCACTGTTGTTTTGTCCAGCATGTTTTGACCGATAAAAAGCGCAGTCAGAAGGATGACCAAAACACCGCCGATATAAATGTTATGTTTTTTCATCGGAATACCTGTAGGACGTATAGGACGAATAGGACTTATAGGACCTATCTGTCCTATCCGTCCTATCGGTCCTATGTCCTGGTTCATTTCATTCCCTTGAAAACAAATTTCTGCACGCGCTTTCCTTCGTAGGTCTCGCCGGTATAGACATTTCCCTTGGAATCGACTGCCACGCTTCCGACGCCATAAAACTGTCCGGGGAGTCGTCCGCCATCGCCGAAACTCGTAACGACCTCCAGGGTATCGCGACGCAGCACATGAATCTTCTTATCGTGACCGTCCGCAACGTAGAGATACCTCTGCTGCGGGTCATTCGAGAACGCGATATCCCATACCGAACCGTCACCCTTTGTAGTTTTTGATACAAAGCCTTCTTTTACGAATTTTCCATCCTTCTGGAAAACCTGAATACGGTCGTTCTGTCGATCGCAAACGTAAACCTGTCCGTCTTTCGACACCGCGGCGCAGCTCACGGTGCGAAACTGCTTCGCAGCCGGCGCATCGGGATCATAAGGGCCAAGATTGGAGTCGTCAGGTTT